>ERZ808041.394-NODE-394-length-35903-cov-6.392899_pt1 | contig 35903 bp, 31 predicted proteins | sample MGYA00380192_ERZ808041 | MGnify/ENA primary metagenome ERZ808041 (study PRJEB31490, sample SAMN06133412) | mouse gut metagenome | isolation source: Z1_1 | host: mice | place: China: Chengdu | collected 2015-05 ...
TCCTGATATGCCATTTTACTTCCTTTTTCCTCGATATTTTTCGCTTTTACCCTCTTGACTTCACACCATTAGACTCCCATCGTCATGGTTTGTCCCTGCGTCTGCTCCTCCAGCGCCTGACGGATCTGGCCCACCGCCTCGGCCACCACTGGGTCCTGGGCGAAGCTGTCCAGCTTCTGGTAGTCCTCTGGGACCCACTCCCGGCCATCCTTGCGAATCACCAGGTCCACGCTGGCGATGCCGTCCTTGGTAACGCCCAGCCGCTTGTCCTCGCTGTCGAGTCCCATGTAGTACTCGAAGGCCTCGTCCAATGGAAGCACCTGGTCCACCCGCTGGTCGGCATGGGTGATATCCTGGATCACATACCAGCTGTATTGGTGGGGGAGGCTGGGGTCGGCGGCGTCCCGGAGCATCTGCCGCCCCTTCTCCGTCAGGCCCATCTTCTGTTTTTGGGCCTGTTTGCCGAAGCACCCAAGATAAGCCTGGTAGTCCCCTTCAGTGGGGTTGCACCGCAGGCGGTAGATATATCGGTCCGTTTCCAATGTGAAACCGTAATTCTGGCAGCAGGTCCCGCCTGTGATAGCGCCGTTTTCCAGCCCCCAGCAGTACCGCCGCATGGACGGCAGGTCTTTCAGTACGCCCAGCCGCAGGTCGTTCACCACCTTACCCAGTTCCTCTTTGAACTCGGGCGTGTTCAGCTCCTCGGGACCCCTCGGCCACCAGGTGTGCCAGAACTCCCGGCCTTCGTGTCCGAAGTCGATCCGCTCATGACCGATGGCGCCCAGTTCCTCATCCTTCTCAGGGGGCAGGGCATAGAAAAGCCCTGCCTCATCAGGGGAGGCAGGGCGCAGCATATGTCGTATGGGGGTCTGAGGCTGTGGAATTTGATATTCGGAGCAGAACTCGGCCAGCCGGATGTACTCGGAGGTCAATTCGAATTTGCCTTTGAGCAGCCTGCTCTTGGCACTGTCTGCCTTCAGCGGCAGCGGGGAGAGGATGGAACCCGCAAAGTTGTTTGACGCCTGATCCTCCAGGGCGTAAGGTGTGTCCGGACGTTGGACGGTGCCCCGAAGCTCGTAACTGTACCAGTGTTGGGGAATGTCCTCCTGCGGGATGGGTTTTTCGCTGTAGAGGGCAGCGGTTCCAAACAGGTACGCTTTTTGCATTGGGTCTTTATAGATGTTGATTTGCACTTATTTCACCTCTTTTTTTAATTTTGCAGCCAACATACATATCACAACTCCCGCAGGAAGTCCAGCATTTTTCAGCACATAGCGGGACCGATTTCTTCCTGCTGGGGATAAGGGGCGCTGAGGCGGCGCACCAGACCAAACTGTGTTCTGCGCACACCGTCCTCCGCCATGGAGTCCTCGCCAAGTCGGGTGAAATCCATATAGCCGTCGATGGTGTCGAGGAGTTCCTCGTCAGCCCCGACCTGCTGGAGCACCTGCCTACCGTACTCGTTCATGTCCGCGGGAACAAGCTCATAATCGTCCAAGTCCATGGCTATGGTGAGGGCCTTTGAGAACGTGTCCGGCTGCTCCACCTCCAGCACGGCGCAGAACTTCATCAGTCCGGTATCTTCCTTGCCCAGCTCCTGGAGCCATCCGGCCAGCTCGTTAGCTTCCTCCACCGTGACAGCGCCCATCGGGATAAGTTCGGACAGGTGCGGGGAGGAGAAGCCGACCGCGCCGACGCCGACTTGGGCAAAATCTTCTATGCCCAGTGCCTCTTTTACCTGGTCCAGCTGTGCCTCTGTGACGGGGAGGGCAAGAGGAAATTTGCCACTTCGGGCGGTGAGCGTCAGTTGGATCGTATGGGGCCCCGCCGATTCCAGCACGGGGAACGGCTCCCGAAGCCTTACATATCCGTTGGGCGTGTAGGCGCCCTCGTGGCTTTTGTGATATTGAGCGCCAATGAACGGGTAGTCCAGATAGGGACGGACGGTGTCGGATATTTCTGTCCCCAGGTGCCCATGATTCACCAGCCACTCTCCCAGCTCCCGGTCTGTGCTGACCTCCGCGATGAGCTCGTACTGGCCGACCTTGGACGCGGCGTGCAGGACGTCATCCAGACTGGCGGGACGCCCTGCAGCCAGCACCCCGAGAAAGACCTTCTGCGTGGTATCGTCCATGGCGTCGACAAGTTCAGCCAATTGGTTGATTTTCTGGATGCCGGGTTCGGTGTTCAGATCAGCAAGGGTGATGTGTCCGGCAAAATGTTCTGAAATGCCCTCGCCAATGATGTATTTTATTGTGCCGTAGGTGCCGAACTCCTCCAGTCCGCTCATCTCGTTCCACACCTTAGACGCCTCGGTGGGAAATGTGATGGGGACCTTCTCGCCAAAGTGGGTTTTTGCTATGCGGAGCACCATTAAGCCATCCCTCCGATCTGCGATTCCTGAGTGGGCGGGATATGCCGCCCCAGGATCTCTTTGATTTCCGGCTGGGTACCCTTGTACGCGACATAGCCCCGATCCCCGAACTCGCCGCCCTCCTCATCGATCTGGCGCTGGCCCAGACGCCGGAGGTCCAGGAATTCTGCCAGCTCGGGGCTGACTTCCATCCTGTCCGCGATGATCTGGCCATATTCCTCGGCGGTGTTGATGCCATTGATCACGGTGAAGTCCCGGAGGTTCTCCGCCAGATATGCCGCCTCCTCCGGGGTCTGCGGCCAGGCGTGGTCGAAGACGGTGTGGAACTTCTCCAGCTCGTCGTCCTTGAAGCACTGGTAGCAGCGGACCAGACGGTTGAGGGTGTCCAGGTGCTCGTTCAGCTTGAATTCCTCCTCAAACACCTTGCGGACCGCGTCGCAGATATTGTCAGTGTCCAGCACCGCCGTGCATTGAGAAACGTCTTTCACATTCAGCCGCTGGAGCGCTCGGGCGATTTTGATGTCCGGGCATGGAAGGTAGAGCGTTTCTCTCCCGTCCTGTCCGGGCCGGGAGAGCGCCACCGACGCCACACAGGGTTCATGGTGGTATTCTGGGAAATGCCTGCCATCATAGACCTGTTCCAGCTTCATGCCGTTGTCGTACACGACACCATAGGGCGTGACGATCCCGGCACCGCTTTGGATCAGGTCCAGGGCGGCCGCCTGACCATCTACCCGGTTGAACTCCGATGTGGGCATCATGCCGCCATTGATCGTCAGGGCATGGTCTTTGCCCACCCGCTCCAAATCAGAGAAATCGCTGATCACCGTGGCCTGCTGACAGCAGAAGGTGAGGTTGATAAGATCCTTGATGCCGGATAGGCACAGCCTGGAGGCCATGGCCTGGAATTTTTCAGCCTCTCCCTCGGAGAAGCTGTCTAACCTCCTGGCCAGGTAGTCCAGCTCATCCACGTTGGCGCTTTGAGTTACCAGCCGGTTGAGGACGGGATACGGGCTGTCCAGTCCATCTACCCGGCAGTCCTGGGCGGTGGGGGAGCCGATACCCAGATCCTCCAGCAGACCGATGGCGTGGTCGTACTCGCTGTCCGGGATGGGGAGGGGAACGGTGGCCTGCCCGTACTCCGGGTGTGCCCTGTTGCTGAGGATCGCTTTGCAATTCATGATTTGTACTCTCCTTTGGATGCGCCGGAAAAAGGGCGCTAAATTTGTGAACGTAAAAAAAGCCGCTTCTCTGATCCGGTTAGGATCAGAGAAACGGCACAGACGCACTGTATGATCTTTTTGCCTTATGAACTTTTTTTGAGGGGCGCTGACACTTTTACCTCTTTCATACCCTGGTTTCATCTGTTTTTGCGGAGGACTCCTTTTAGTCGGGCCTGGTCATCTCCAGTGTATCGCCGTCATCCTGGTCCATGCACTCAGCCATCATCCTGACTCCCAGCCGAAAGCCCAGAACAAAGCTTTCGCATCCTGTGATACTGTCGATATCCTGCTGTGCGCTGACCATGTCCTTGAGGATTGCTTGTTCACTTTCGTTGAGCTGTTCCATGAGCTGCTGTTCGCACCGGGAAACGCTACTCACGGCCTGCCGCAGCTCTGAACTGGGAGTCACCCGCCGTTCTGATGGTCTGAGGTTTCCAAAGTAGAATTCTTCTAAGATTTTTCGCATGGCTCCTGCCACCTCCTTCGCAGTGAGACACCATACCACACCTTGGGGCGGATAGCTATGGGTCCCATAGAGAGTTATCACTTTGTTATCATTTGGGACTCCTATACCTTTATCTGTGAAATTGCTCCAAAATGAAAAAAGCGCCGTTTCTTCCGTCCATTGAGGACGGGATGAAACGGCGCTTACGTGGGAATTTTAAATTGTCTTATCAGGGAGCATATCATATCGCTCTGAGTGAATTCAAAAAGGCGCTAACCCGAGAACGCTGGGGGTGTGAGTTCAACTCATCCAATCAGGGTTTGATAGCAATTTTTCACGGCCCTCGGATTTTGCCACCCGAGGGCCGTGAAGGCGTTGAAAACACTGGCTTGACGGGCAAGATAGCATTTTCACCCTATTAAGTTGGTGCCGGTGGGGGGACTCGAACCCCCACGGAGTCTCCCCCGGCGGATTTTGAATCCGCTACGTCTACCAATTCCATCACACCGGCAGGTGCAAAGGAATGATACCACGTTTCAGGTCAAAAGGCAAGAGTCAACCGCCCTCTTTTTTCGAATTTTCTTCCCCATCCTCCTCTAGATCCAGGTCTGCCACTGTGAGCGCCATCAAATCCTCCATTTTGGGCGCGTCCATGGCCGCCACCCGGTTGGCCTGACGGGCCACCGCCGCCTCGAATACGTTGCGCACATCCCGGGCATTGCCGAAGTTCTCGTCCCGGCGGTCATACATCACTTGGAACGCCTCAGCGGCGGCTTGATCCGTCTCCTCGTCCAGCGTATACCCGTTCTTCTTGCACACAGAGCGGAAGATTTCCGCCAACTGTTTCCCGTCGTAGTCCTCAAAGTAGAAATATTTATTGAACCGGCTCTCCAGACCGGGGTTAGCGTGGATGAAATCCCCCATCAAATCGGTGTACCCCGCCACAATGACGATCAGATCGTTCCGGTGGTCCTCCATTCCCTTCAACAGCACTTCGATGGCCTCCCGGCCAAAATCGTTGGCATTGTCCTGATTGGCCAGGGCGTAGGCCTCGTCGACGAACAGCACCCCGCCCAGGGCCTTGTCCACCGCCTCCTGGGTCTTGAGGGCGGTCTGCCCCACAAAGCCTGCTACTAGCCCAGACCGATCCACCTCCACCAGCTGGCCCTTGGAGAGCACTCCTACGGCATGGTAGATTTTGGCCAGCAGCCGGGCCACCGTAGTCTTGCCCGTGCCCGGATTGCCCATAAATACCAGATGCAGGGACATGGGGGGCACCGGCAGCCCCGCCTCTTGGCGGAGCTTGCGCACCTTCACCAGATTGATAAGCCCCTTCACGTCCTCCTTCACCTTGTCCAGGCCGCACAGTCCATCTAACTCGGCCAGCAGTTCCTCCAGGGAGGGCGCCTTTTCCTCGGGAGGGGCTTCCTTTTTTGCTTCCTCCGCCGGGGCCGGGGCGGGGGACACCGCCTCGTCCTCCGGCCTGCCCGTCTTGACGGGCTCGCCGTCAGTGCGCCGGGCCACAAACTCGCTGACATCCAGCCCGGACTTTCCGCCGCCCACCCCGGCCCGGTCGCAAAAGGCGGACAAGGAGTCGGCGCAGGCATTGACAAATCCCGCCTCCGCCTCGCTCACCTTGCCATCCACGGCGGCGAACAGCAGCAGCATCAGGGTAAAGGTGTCCACAAATCGGCGGCTCTGGCTTCTGCCCCCCTCCAGGTCGGCCTGGACCAGCCGCCGGAAGAAGCCGGGCAGCACAAAGCCTTTGTACTCCTCCACAGAGGAGGCCAGCTCCCAGTAAAGGGCGGTGGGCACCGGGTTGCCCTTGGAGTAGATGGCGTTGTAGTATTCCACATGCCGGGGGGTCATCCCCTGGTCAGTGTGCCACACACCGCAGGCGCACTGGCGCATGAAAGCGTCGGCCTCCCGGCCAAAGGCCACCCGGGCGGCGGGGTCGGCCAGCTGACGGCGGAAGGCGGTCATGGCCTCGTCATACTGCTTGTGTACGGCGGCGGGGGTAATTGGCTGAGACATATCCACACGCTCCTTATCTGTCCAGGCGGGCGGTGAGCCCGCCGATATAATCGCTGTCCACCACCCGGAAGCGGTCCTCCGAGGGGTATAGGCACCCGCCGAAGTGGATGCCCCGGCCATTGACGGCGGAGGGGTCCGGGGCGTCCCGATGGCCGGACAGATGGACCTGTCCGCAGCCGGTGCGCTCGATGACCCAGTCCAGATTTTGGCCGTTGACACCGCCGCCGGGGAGAATCTCGATTTGTCCGGCGGCATATTGGACCATCTCTCGGATGGTATCCGCCCCCAGGGGTACGCTGGCCTGCTGGCCGCTGGTGAGCACACGGGTCACCCCCAGCTCCATGAGGGCGTTCAGCGCCTCCCGCCAGTCGGGGACCACATCGACGGCCCGGTGGAACACGGACTCCCGGCCTGCCTCCCGGCACAGCTCCACCAAAATCCGAGTCCGCTCCACATCCAGCGCCCCATCCTCGCGGAGGAAGCCGAACACCAGTCCGTCCGCCCCGTGGGACAGCAGGAGCTTCGCGTCCTCTACCGCCGCAGCAAACTCCACCGGGGTATAGCAGAAGCCCCCCTCCCGGGGCCGGACCATGGCCATAATCCTCATCCCGGTCTCCCGCTTGGCCACCAGCAGGGACCCCAGGGTGGGGGTGAGCCCCCCGTGGAACAGGTCGCAGTTCAGCTCCACCCGGTCCGCCCCGGCCCGGTGAGCCTGAATCACGTCGTCGGCGCTGCCGCAGCACACCTCCAGCAGAATACGGCCCATAGACAGCCCTCCCACAGATTTGACATTATTGTTTGATTATAGTATGTTTGTGGGGTACTGTCAAGAAAGAGGAGGAGCGCGTCATATGGAGCACAAAGCTGCACCGGCCGCCTGGGGGCCTATGCTGGCGGAGCTGACCGGGGAGCGCCGCCAGGCCATGGACTTTCTCCTGGACCATCTGCCCCGATCCGATTTGGACTGCTACCCGCCGGACCTGTTCCTGCGCTTTGGGGAGCACGCCCTGGCCCTGCGTAAGTCCGCCCCCTGGTGCGAGGCTCTGGACTGGGAGATTTTCGCCCACTATGTGCTGTTCCCCCGGGTGAATGACGAGGACCTGTCCTTCCACCGGGAGATCTTCTACGCCTCCCTGTGGGCCAGGGTGAGGGATCTTCCCACCGAGGAGGCCCGGGTGCTGGAGGTCAACCGCTGGTGCCGGGAGTACGCCGCCTATCAGGCCCAGGACGAGTGCACCGCATCCCCCCTCACGGTATACCGCTGCGGCAGCGGGCGGTGCGGGGAGGAGTCCGCATTCCTTGTGTCCGCCCTGCGCAGCGTGGGTATCGCCGCCCGGCAGGTATACGCCCCCCGCTGGTCCCACTGCGACGACAACCACGCCTGGGTGGAGGCGCTGTGCGGCGGAACCTGGCGTTTTTTGGGGGCCTGCGAGCCGGAGCCGGTGCTGGACCGGGGGTGGTTTACCACCGCCGCCTCCCGGGCGGTGCTGGTCCACAGCCGGGTGTTCGGAGCGGGGGCCCATCCCCTCCACGGGACGCCCCTGGGATCCCAGGGTGAGGCGAGCTGGTTCAACCAGACCGCCCGGTACGCCGATACCGCGCCTTATGCCTTCTGTGTGCGGGCGGGAGAGAAGCCCGCCCCCGGCGCCGAGGTGGAGCTGCAAATCCTCAACGAGGCGTCCTTTCACACCATCGCCGTCCTCACCGCCGACGAGACCGGGACTGCCCGGGCCGAGCTGGGCCGGGGGAGCGTCCACGTGCTGGCCCGCTGGAAGGGCCTCACCGCCGAGGGAGACTGCGAAGGAGGCGGCCTGACCCTTCACCTGGCCCCGCCGGCATCGGGAGATACTCCTTGGATGGATTTTGATTTTCACGCTCCGGCGGACCGCCGCCCCGCCCCCAACCTGCTCAGCGGGGAGCTGAAAGCCCAGCGGGCGGAGACCCGCCGCCGGGGAGACGAACTCCGGCTGGCCCGGATGGCAGGGTACTCCAAACCGGGCCGGGAGGACTGGGAGGATCTGCGGCAGATGGCCCTGGGGAACTGGGGCGAAATTCTCCGCTTTTTGGAGGGCGGGGGAGAGGACCGGGAGCGGCTGGTCCGCACCCTGTCCCCCAAGGACCTGCGGGATGTAACTCGGGACGTTCTGGAGGACCATGTTGCCCACCTCCCCCTCAGGTCCCAGGAAATTCCCCAGGAAATATACTGGAAATACACAGCATGTCCCCGAATCACCCTGGAGCTCCTGCACCCCTGGCGGGGGGTGCTGGCACGGTGGCTGGAGGGCTGGACCGGCACGCCCGCCCAGCTCTGGGACCGGGTCCAGGGGGCGCTGGAGCCCCGTCCCCTCGCCTACGGTAATCTATGCTGGACCCCGGAGGGGGCCCTGGCCAGCGGCGGCTGCGACGAAAAAAGCAAACGGCTATTCTTTGCCGCCGCCCTGCGGACAATGGGAATCCCAGCCCGGCTCAGTCCGCTGGACGGGGAGCCGGAATATTGGGAAAACGGCGGCTTCCGGCCGGTGCGGCCCGGAGAGACGGGGACGCTGCACCTCAGCCATCCTCAGGGGGAGGTCCTGCGCTGCCGGCAGGACTGGACCCTCTCCCGCTGGACCGGGAAGGGCTGGCAGATGCTCTCCCCGGCGGAGCGCTGGGTGGACGGCGGCCTGACCCTGGACCTGCCCGCCGGACGGTATCGGATTCTCACCACCCTGCGCCTGCCCTGCGGCGATCAGCTGGCCTCCCGCCGGGAGTGGGTGCTTTCCCCGGGCGGGGAACGGGCCTGTTCCCTGCGCCTGCGGCCCTGGGCGCTGGACGACCTGCTCACCAGTCAGGAGCTGCCCGCCCTGTCCGCCAAGACGCTGGAGGGAGCGCCGGTCCCCGACCTGTTTCGGGGCGGGAGCGGCCCCGTGCTGGCCCTCTGGCTGGAGGAGGGGGCGGAGCCCACGGAGCACCTGCTCAATGAGCTGCTGGACCACGAGCGGGCGGTGGAAAATCTGCCCGCTGAGATTCTGTTCCTCCTCCGGGGGCGGGACAGCCTGCCCCAGCCCAGCCTGGCCAAAGCCTTGGCCAGATTCCCAGGTGTTCGGGTAATGCTGGACGACTGGGCCTACGACCTGGAGACGGTGGCCCGGCACCTGGGCCGGGACCCGGACGCGCCGCCCCTGGCGGTGGTGTGTGACGGGACGGGACGAGCGGTGTACAGCGACTGTGGCTACCGGGTGGGGTCGGCGGAGCTGCTGCTGAAGGTGGCCGCCTGGGTGTGCGCCGGGAAAAAAGAGGGATAGATACCTTGACAGGTGAGGTATCTCGTGATATAGTCAAATAACTTGAAAAACAGCAAAGCTGTTTTAAGGAGGTCTGCACATGTTTCCATCCATCGACCGGGTCAAGCCCGGTCTGCAAAAACTGATCGCCGCTCTGGGGGAGACCTACCCCTATGCCTCGGTGCTGGCGGTGGAGGACGACGCCCGCTCCTGGCGCGTCAGCCGCGCCGGGGTGAATATCTCCGCCTCGGGGAACGAGGGGGGAGCCGGCTTTGTGGTCCGGGTCTTTGACGGCACAGGCTGCGCCGAATACTCCTTCAACGAGTTCTCGGAGGAGAATATCCCGGACGTCTGCGCAACCCTGGCCCGCCGCATGGCGGAGCAGAACGCCGCCCTGGAGGGCTTTGCCCCCCTCCCCACCCCCATTCCGGCGGACGAGCCCGCCGCGCTGAAAAAGGAGACCACGTGGAAAGTCCACCCCCGGGAGCTGGGGGACGAGGCCATTGTCGGCAAGATCGCTGCCCTGCGGGAGCGGGCCATGGCTGTGGACGAGCGTATTTTGGACGCACAGGCGGCTGTGACCTACCGGGCATACCGCAAGCTGTTCTTGTCCACCAACCGGGACCTGGACCAGACCATTATGTGGACCAACGCCATGGTGGCGGTGATGGCCTCCCGGGGGCAGGAGATCAAACTGTCCTATCATCCCTTCTCCCTGCTGGGCGGCGCGGAGCTGCTGGACCAGATGGACGCGGGGGTGGAGGAGACCGCCCGGAAAGCCCTGGAGCTGCTGGACAGTCAGCCCATCCCGCCGGGGGAGTACGAGTGTGTCTGCGACCCGGAGACCACCGGGATGATTGTCCACGAGGCCTTCGGCCACGGGGTGGAGATGGACATGTTCGTCAAAGACCGGGCACTGGCCAAAAGCTTCATCGGCGAGTACGTGGCCAGCCCTCTGGTGACCATGCACGACGGCTCCGCCGTGGACGAGTCGGCCACCGCGTTCTTTGATGACGAAGGCACCCTCACCGGGGACACGGTGATCATCGACCGCGGCGTTTTGAAGACCGGCATGTGCGACGCGCTGTCCGCCGCCCGGCTGGGGACGGCCCCCACTGGCAACGGCCGCCGGGAGAGCTACGAGCGCAAGGCCTACACCCGCATGACCAACACCTACTTCCAGGGCGGGGAGAGCACTCGGGAGGAGATGATCGCCTCCGTGAAGGACGGTTTCCTGCTGGAGACCCCCTCCAGCGGCATGGAGGACCCGAAAAACTGGGGCATCCAGTGCATGGTCACCACCGCCAGGGAGATCAAGGACGGCAGGCTGACGGGAAGGCTGTACTCTCCCATCGTCCTCACCGGCTACGTGCCCGACCTGCTGAAATCCGTGTCCATGATGGGAAAAACGGTAGAGCTGTCCGGCAGTGGGCACTGCGGCAAGGGCTACAAAGAGTGGGTCAAGGTGTCCGACGGCGGGCCCTATATGAAAGCCCGCATCCGTTTGGGGTAGTAGCGCGGCGATAGACACGCAGGGGAGCTTGGAACGGAGCGAGGGGAAAGGCAAAGACCCATGAAATGGGGCTGGGTTTCCCCAAGACGGAGCGAAAGCGACCCGCCGCGTGTCCAATCGAAGCGTGGTCATGCTGACAATAAGGAAGTGTAACAATGATTGAGCGAATTAAAAACGCTTTGAATCGCTGCGGCATCGGCCTGTGGCGCATCAACCAGCGGGCGGAGGAGACCGCTGAGCTGTTTTTTGTGAAAAAGGAACTGGACACCCGGCGCATCAAGGATGTGCGCAAGTACGAGGTCACCGTGTTCCGGGACGTGAAGGCCAAGGATGGCGGCAGGCCTGGCCGGGGCTTTACCTCGGTGCTTCTGCTGGCCTCCATGGACGACGCGCGGCTGGACGAAGAGCTGAAGGGGGCGTACTACGCCGCCCAGTTTGCCGCCAACCCCTATTTCGACCTGCCCGACCCGGTGCGGGCCCCCCTGGCGGAGAAGGCCGGGAGGCTGGCCCAGGCTCCCCTGGCCCAGAGCGCCGGGGAGATGGCCAAGGCCCTGTTTGCCCCCGACACGCACCAGGACGCCTTTGTCAACTCCGCCGAGATCTTTGTGGTCCGCTCCACCTGCCGGATCGTCTCCTCCGAGGGGACGGACGTGTCCTACACCGACGCCCGGGTGAACGGCGAGTTCGTGGTCCAGTGCCGGGAGCCGGAGGACGTGGAGATGCACAACACCTTCGAGTACGACGAGCTGAACGGCGAGGCCCTGTCCGCCAAGGTGGCGGAGGCCCTCACCTTCGTCCGGGACCGGGCCCGGGCCCAAAAGATCTTGAAGAGCGGCAAATACGACCTGGTGCTCAGCGGGAACGCTGTGGCCGAAGTGCTGTCCTACTACGCGTACCGCGCCTCCGCCGGGATGGTGTACGCCAAATACTCCACCTGGCAGCGGGGGGAGGACGTGCAGGGGGAGACCCATGGCGAGCGGCTGGACCTCACCCTCCGGGCCTTCCACCCCTACAGCCCGGAGGGCATCCCCACCGCCGCCGACCTGCCCCTGCTGGCGGACGGGAAGCTGCTGACCTGGCACGGCCCCAACCGTTTCTGCCGCTATCTGGGCGTCAAGCCCACCGGCGATTACAGAAGGCTGGCCTGCGCCAACGGCACGGCGCCCTTTGAGACGCTGAAACAGGGCCCCTGCCTGTGGGCGGTGACCTTCTCCGACTTCCAGATGGACGAGATGAGCGGCCATTTCGGCGGCGAGATCCGGCTGGCCTACCTGATCGAGGAGAACGGCAGGGTCACCCCGGTCACCGGCGGATCGGTGAACGGCAGCATTCTGGAGGCCCAAAAGGATATGCTCTTCTCCACGGACCGCTACCTCACCGCCCGGTACGACGGGCCCTACGCCATGCGGCTGAAGGGCGTATCCATCGCCGGAGCGGGGGAATAGCCCCCGCTCCAAAACACCCGGAGGGGAGCCTCCGGGTGTTTATTTGTCCTTGGGGCCTCTGAATGGCAAGGACAAAAAACGCCGGTTGACAGCCCCGCCCCCATGGGATAAGATGGGAAAGCGTAATTTGCCGGAACCATTTCAAAAAGTGAGGTCCTATCCCATGAAACGTGTGTGCTGTATCATGCTTCTGCTTGCCCTGCTGCTGTCCGGCTGCGCCGGGGCTCCCGTCCAGCCCCCCGCCCCCAGCCAGTACCCGCCCGCCGCCGCCCCCTCCGATGTCCCCTCCGTTCAGGTCCCAGAGACCCTGTCCTTCACCGACGATCTGGGCCGGGAGCTGGAGATCGCCCGTCCCCAGCGGGTAGCCGCACTCATCGGCAGCTTTGCCGATATCTGGTGCCTGGCCGGGGGGAAGGATGTGCTGGTGGCCGCCGCCAGCGACACCTGGACCGGCTTTGACCTGGGTCTGGACAGCTCTGTGGTCAATATCGGCTCGGTGAAGGACCCCAGCCTGGAGACCCTGCTGGCCTGCGAGCCCGACCTCATCCTGGCCAGCGTCAACACCTCAGCCGACGTGGAGCTCCTGGAGACTTTTGAGGCTGCGGAGATCCCCACCATCTACTTTGAGGTGGACAACTTTGACGACTATCTGCGGATGCTGGAGGTGTGCACCCAGCTCACCGGCTGCCCGGAGAACTATGAGACCTACGGCGTCCAGGTAAAGGAACAGGTGGAGCGGGCCGCGGCCCGGCAGGACGGCTCCGCCCCCACGGTGCTGTACGTCCGCGCCTCCAGCTCCTCCTGCAAGGTGAAGAACAGCGAGGGCAGCGTGCTGGGGGAGATGCTGGCCGGCCTGGGCTGCGTCAACGTGGCGGACAGCGACAGCTCCCTGCTGGAAAACCTGAGCATGGAGGGCATCATCGCCGCCGACCCGGACTATATCTTCGCCGTCCTCCAGGCGACGGACGTGTCCAAGGCCCAGGCCACGCTGGAGTCCACCCTGCTGACCAATCCTGCATGGAACACCCTCCGGGCGGTAAAGGAGGGGCGGTTCCACATCCTGGACCAGGCCCTTTACAATTTCAAGCCCAACGCGCGCTGGGGAGAAGCCTATGAAAAGCTTGCCGACATCCTCTATCCGGCGGGGTAAGCCCTCCCCGCTGCCCATTTTGTGTGCGTTGGTGGTGCTGTGCGCCGTGCTGAGCATGTGCCTGGGGGCGGTGTCCGTCTCTCCCGGCGAGATTCTCCCCGCCCTCCTGGGCGAACCGAAGAGCGCGGCGGCGCGCATCGTGCGTTACGCCCGCCTGCCCCGGACCTGCGGGTGCCTGCTGGCGGGGGCGGCGCTGGCGGTGTCCGGTGCGGTGATCCAGAGCGTGCTGGACAACCCTCTGGCTGCCCCCAACATCATCGGCGTCAGCTCCGGGGCGGGGCTGGGGGCGGCGCTGTGCGGGGCGCTGGCCCCTGCCGCCGCCGGGGCCCTGCCCGCCGCCTCCTTTGCCGGGGCGCTGGTGGCGGTGCTGCTGGTGCTGTTCATCGCGGAGAAGACCGGCGCGTCCAGGCTCACCCTGGTGTTGGCGGGGGTGGCGGTGTCCGGCATGTTCAGCGCGGGCATCGACGCCATTGTCACCCTGGTCCCCGACGCCCTGGCGGGCTACACCGATTTCCGCATCGGCGGGCTGGCCAACCTGTCCATGACCCGGATCATCCCCGCCTTCTGGGTGGTGCTGGCGGCGCTCATCCTGGTGTTCTCCCTGGCGGGGGAGCTGGATGTGCTCATGCTGGGGGCGGACACCGCCCGGAGCCTGGGGCTGCGGGCCAAGCCTCTGCGGCTGGCGCTGCTGACCCTGGCCGCCGCCCTGGCCGGGGCCGCCGTCAGTTTTTCCGGCCTCATCGGCTTTGTGGGCCTCATCGTGCCCCACATCATGCGCCGCCTGGTGGGGGAGGACAGCCTCCCCCTGCTGGCGGGGTGCGCCCTGGGGGGCGCGGTCTGCCTCACCATCTGCGATTTGCTGGCCCGGCTGCTCTTCGCCCCCTATGAGCTGCCGGTGGGCATCGTGCTGAGCCTGGCGGGAGGGCCCTTCTTCCTCTGGCTGCTCATCCGGCAGAGGGGAGGGCGGGTCTCATGATCGAGCTGAAGGAGCTGTCCGCCGGGTACGGCGGGCGGGAGGTCATCCACGGCGTGTCCCTGGCCTTCACCCCGGGCCGTGTGCTGGCCCTGCTGGGCCCCAACGGCTGCGGCAAGAGCACCCTGCTGCGCACCGCCCTGGGCCTCAACCCCAGCAGCGGCGGCCAGGTGCTCATGGATGGGACGCCCATCGGGGCTCTCTCCCCCCGGGAGCGGGCGCTGAAGGCCGCCTACCTGTCCCAATCCCGGTCCACCCCCAACATCACCGCCTATAAGATGGTGCTCCACGGGCGGTTTCCCCACCTGTCCTACCCACGGCGCTACCGAAAAGAGGACTACGAGGCGGCGGACCGGGCCCTTCGCTGGGCGGATGCCGCCGACGTGGCCCAGCGGCCCATGGAGGAGCTGAGCGGGGGCCAGCGGCAGAAGGTCTATCTGGCCATGGCGCTGGCCCAGGAGGCCCCCACCCTGCTGATGGACGAGCCCACCACCTTTCTGGACGTGGGACACCAGTTGGATGTGATGGCGGCGGCGCGGCGTCTGGCGGAGGAGGGCCGGGCGGTGGTGATGGTGCTCCACGACCTGCCCCTGGCCATGCGGGGGGCGGACGACGCGGCCCTGCTGTCTGATGGGCGGCTGGCCGCTTACGGCACGGTGGAGGAGGTCTACGCCTCCGGGGAAATCGACCAGGTGTTCGGCGTGGCCCTGCGCCGGGTGAAGACCGAGTCCGGCTGGCAGTATTATTACGGTTAGGAGGGACCCTTGTGGCCTATTTCCCCTTTTTTGTGGATATTTCCAACGCCGGCGGCCTGATTGTGGGGGGAGGGCGGGTGGCCCTGCGGAAAATTGAGAAGCTGCTCCCCTACGAGCCCCGGCTGACGGTGTGCGCCAAAGCTTTTCTCCCAGAGCTCGAGGCCATCCCCGGACTGACCTTGGTGCGGGGGGCTTTCGACCCCTCCATGGCAGAGGGAAAACTCTTTGTCATCGCCGCCACGGATGATAACGAACTGAATTCAGAGATCGCCGCCCTGTGCCGGGAAAAGCGGGTCCCCGTCAACGTGGTGGACGACCGGGAGAAGTGCTCCTTCCTGTTCCCGGCGCTGGTGAAGCGGGGGCCGCTGTCCATCGGTATCTCCACCGGCGGGGCCAGCCCCAGCGGGGCGGTGTACTGGAAACGGGAGATTGACCGGCTGATTCCCCAGGACGCCGGGGAGCTGCTGGCCTATCTGGACGGTCTGCGGGGGACGGTCAAGGGGGCCGTTCCCGATGGGATGGCGCGGGCGGCGGTGTTCTCCATCCTGTTTGATACCTGCCTGGAGAACGGCTGGCCGCTGAGCGATGAGTGGCTGGACGACCTGCTGGGCGGACTGAAGGAGGGATTGCCATGAGCGCTGCTGTCGGGACCGTCTATCTGGTTGGGGCGGGGTGCGGCCAAGCCGACCTGATCACCGTCCGGGGGCTGAGGCTTTTACAGAACTGTGGCGCGGTGGTGTACGACGATCTCATCGCTTCGGAGCTGCTGGACGAGGTTCCGGCAAATGCGGACCGCGTTTACATGGGCAAGCGGGAGGGGCGGCACTCCGCCTCCCAGGAGGAAATCTGCGCTAAGCTGGTGGAGCTGGCCCGGGCGGGAAAGACCGTGGTGCGGCTCAAGGGGGGCGACCCCTTCGTCTTTGGCCGGGGCGGGGAGGAGGCCCTGGCCCTGCAAGCGGCCGGGGCGCCCTTTGAGGTGGTGCCCGGCGTCACCTCCGCCGTGGCCATCCCCGCCCTGGCAGGCATACCTGTCACCCACCGGGGGGTGAGCCGGAGCTTTCACGTGGTCACCGCCCACACGGCGGACACCCCCGACGGCCTGCCCGAGTATTTTGACGCTCTGGCCTCCCTACCGGGCACACTGGTGTTTCTCATGGGCCTGTCCCGGCTGGAGCGCATCGCCCAGCGTCTGATGGCGGCAGGCAAACCGGCGGACACCCCCGCCGCCGTGGTGTCCGGGGGAAATTCGCCCCATCCCGCCGCGGTCCGGGGGACGCTGGCGGACATCGCCGCCAAAAGCCGGGCTGCCGGGGTGCTGCCTCCGGCGGTGATCGTGGTGGGGGAGGCGGCGGCCCTAGAGCTGGTCTGCCCGGCCGAGGGCTGAGGTTTTTTCACCTCCCTCTTGCAAATGGCTGAAAAAATGGTATACTATTCCTGCATTTTATTTTAGGAATAGAGGGAACACATTATGGAACGCATCACCATCGCCGACCTCTTCGCCGACAGCGAGCGGCTGAGCGGCCAGACCGTCACCGTCATGGGCTGGGCCCGCACCATCCGGGATATGAAGACCTTCGGCTTCATCGAGCTCAACGACGGCTCCTGCTTTAAGAACCTCCAGATTGTCATGGACGCCAACGTCCTGGACAACTACAGGGAGATTGCCGGGCAGAACGTGGGGGCCGCCCTGGTCGTCACCGGCACAGTGGTGCTCACGCCGGAGGCCAAGCAGCCCCTGGAGATCAAGGCCGCCTCCATCGCGGTGGAGGGCCCCTCCTCCCCCGACTACCCCCTGCAAAAGAAACGCCACGGCGTGGACTATCTGCGCACCATCCAGCACCTGCGGCCCCGGACCAACCTGTTCTCCGCCGCCTTCCGGGTGCGCTCCGTGGCCGCCCACGCCATCCACTGCTTCTTCCAGGACCGGGGCTTCGTCTACGTCCACACCCCCATCATCACCGCCTCCGACTGCGAGGGCGCGGGGGAGATGTTCCAGGTGACCACTCTGGACGTGAACAACCCGCCCCGTCTGGAGGACGGCTCCGTGGACTGGTCCAAGGATTTCTTCGGCAAGCGGGCCAACCTCACCGTGTCCGGCCAGCTCAACGCGGAGAACTTCGCCATGGCTTTCGGCAGCGTATACACCTTCGGCCCCACCTTCCGGGCGGAGAACTCCAACACCCCCCGCCACGCCGCCGAGTTCTGGATGATCGAGCCGGAGATGGCCTTTGCCGACCTGAGCGACGACATGGACGTGGCCGAGGCCATGATCAAGCACATCATCAACACCGTGATGGACAAGTGCCCCGACGAGATGGCCTTCTTCAACTCCTTTGTGGACAAGGGGCTGGTGGAGCGCTTACAGCACGTGGCCTCCTCCGACTTCGCCCGGGTGAGCTACACCGACGCGGTGGAGATCCTCAAGAAGAACAACGACAAGTTCGACTACAAGGTGGAGTGGGGCTGCGACCTCCAGACGGAACACGAGCGCTACCTCACCGAGCAGGTGTACAAAAAGCCGGTGTTCGTCACCGATTACCCCAAGGACATCAAGGCATTTTACATGCGCCTCAACGACGACGGAAAAACCGTGGCCGCCGCCGACTGCCTGGTGCCCGGTATTGGGGAGATCATTGGCGGCTCCCAGCGCGAGGAGCGCATCGACGTGCTGGAGAAGCGGATGGCCGAGCTGGGGCTCAAGCCGGAGGACTACTGGTGGTATCTGGACCTGCGGCGCTACGGCTCCTGCCGCCACGCCGGGTTCGGCCTGGGCTTCGAGCGGATGGTGATGTACCTGACGGGCATCGGCAACATCCGGGACGTGGAACTCCACCCGCGCACCGCGGGAAACGCGGAATTTTAATCAGAAAAGAGCACGCGCCGTTTTCGCGGCGCGTGCTCTTTTTATTTATACCTGGAAGCCGTCCAGCACTGTTTTCAGCACCTCTAGCGTATGGGCGGGGTCCTCCGGCACAGTTGCCGGGGAATATCCCGCAGTATAGGTAGAGGCGGTTACCCTGTACTGTATGCCGCTGATGGAGAAATGGGCGTTGTACTCGGTCACAAACTTTGCTCCACCTCCCGGCGGCGTGATGCGCACGATGGTGGCAGTCAGTCCACTGGGCGTAGTGTACGTCTCTTCTGTCATCTCGCAGCCTTCCTCGTACATGATCACGTCTCCGGGGTCGAACTCTAAACCTGCCTTTTGATAATTTTCTTCCGCCTTATCTGTATAGAGCCGTGCCTCCTGCTGGACCCAGATACCGTCCAGCACATAATGACCGGCGGCGTTGACGCTGAAAATACCCTCCTGGCAGGTTGAAACGCAGAGCAGGATATTGGTCCCGTTCTTACTGCCGGAAACGGTAGCCCGCGGACCAGGCTGGGCAGAGTCCAACGCCGTGCTGTACGGCAGACTCCGCCCCAGGAATTCCTCCAGCTCCGCCCAGGATTTGAAGTTTTTTCCGCTCAGGGTCCCGGATGCGGCCATATCCTGAATTTCCTGGGGGAAACTGTCTGCCGGGAAACAGATAATATCTACCTTAGCGCCATAGTTGCTGCCGCTTGCCAAGGGATGCTCGACCTGCCAGTCGATGCGTGCCCCCGAGAACTGTAACGCCGCCGCTGTCCCCACCAGCGCCAGGCACAGGCAGGCCGCGATGGCCGCCCCCCGCCAGGGGGTCATTTTTTTGCGCTTCCGCGCCGTCCCGGCCTCCTCAATGAGGTCGTCCCCCACATCGGTGATGCCCTGGAACAGCTTCACCGCTTTTTCCTCGTTCTTCACAAATAGCCCTCCTTTTCCAACGTCTGCTTCAAGCTCCGCCTCAGGCGGTGCATCTTCTGCGCCAGCCGGTTGGGGGAGATCCCCCGCTCCTCCGCCAGCTCCTGGAGCTCCACACCGTACCAGTACCGCCGTAAAAACAGCGTTCGGTCCTCCTTGGACCGCCCCCGAAGCCAGCAGTCGATGACTGCGGCCAGCTCTTTGTCCTCAAGTTCCTTCTCCACCGTCACCGGGCCGGGGACGCACTCCGCCAGCTCGTCCAGCAGGGCCGTCATGCCGCCCTGCCGCTTCTGGGCCCGGTCCCGCTTCCAGGTGTTCAGCGCCAGGTTGCGGGTCACCCGCCCCAGCCAGGACCCCAGCCTGTCGGGCCGCTGGGGCGGGATGGCGGTCCACGCCTGGTGGAGGGCGTCGTTGACGCACTCCTCCGCGTCCTCCGCCGACCCCAGGATGCGGCCGGCGACGCTTCTGCACAGCGCGCCGTATTTCTCCTCTGTCTCACTGACGGCCGACTCATCCCGCCGCCAGAACAGCGCCACGATCTCGCTGTCCTCCATTCCCGTTCCTCCTCTCCCGCTTGCTTGTGAAGGCCTTCACCCCATAAGACAACATTTCCAGGCTGATATTATGCCTTTGCCGGATAAATGGATAGCATAGTCCCGTGTCCAGCCAGAGCGTAGTACACATTCATCCATATCTTGACAAAATCCGAAAACTTACATTTGATGGAAATCGCCTTGGTTCTCTTCAGCTTCTCGTTAGAATGCACAATTTATATGTTCCCTTTTTATTAATTCAAACAAAATTGCCAGCTGTATACCCGATTGTGTGGTGACTTACACAAGAAGCGTTATATGCGACATCCTGGTATATTTCAAAAAGCACCGTCCATTTACAGCCAGAGGTCAAAAGCGGTATCATCTCCTTACAAACGCTGCCTGGGAGCGGCAGCGGGGAGAAACAAAGCAGAGGAGTGGTGTTTATGAAAAAAATACCCCGCGCAGCGGCGCTGGTCCTGGCGCTGACGCTGCTGCTGCCGCTGGCCGGGTGCGGCGCGGCGGACGGCAAGACCCACCTCAAGTTCCAAATCTGGGACGTGAATCAGCGGGACGGGATGCAGGCCGTCTGCGACGCCTACACGGCCCAGCACCCCGATGTGGTCATCGACGTGCAGGTCACCAGCTGGAGCGAATATTGGACCAAGCTGGAGGCCGCAGGAGAGTCCAACACCATGCCGGACATCTTCTGGATGCACACCGACCAGATTCTGTACTATGCCGACTTCGGCATCCTGGCCGACCTCACCGACCTGTATGACGGCGTGGAAGAGAACTACTACGCCAACCACTTCTCGGAAGTCTCCATCGGCAATGCCAGCGGCTCCGACGGGCGCATTTACGGCGTGCCTAAGGACAAGGACAACATCGTGCTGGTGTACAACAAGGAGATGTTTGACCAGGCTGGGGTGGCCTACCCCGACGAAAACTGGACCTGGGACGACATGACCGACGCCTCCCAGAGGATTTACAATGCCACCGGCAAGTACGGCTATATGGCCTACAACGACGAGCAGCTGGGCTACTGGAATTTCGTTTATCAAAAGGGCGGCTACATCCTGGACCCGGAGACCAATATCCACGCCGGCTACACCCAGCCCGCCACCGCCGACGCCATCAAGTATTACGTGAACCTGCAAAAGAACAACTGGTGTCCCGACCAGACCTTTTTCGCCGAGACCTCCCCCGGAACCGCCTTCTTCTCCGGCATGGGTTCCATGTTCCTGGAGGGCTCCTGGAACCTGCTGGATGCCATGCGGCGCTATCCCGAGCAGGTGGGCAAGTGGGACATCGCCCCCCTGCCCAAGTGCCCCGCTCCCGCCTCCGGGGACGGGCGGGCCACCATCTCCAACGGCCTGTGCTACGCCACTGCGGCCAAGGGCAAAAATCTGGAGACCGTCAAGGACGTGCTGCGCTTCTTCGGCAGCGAGGAGGGTCAGCGGGTCCAGGGCGAGTCCGGCGCGGCCATCCCCGCCTATCTGGGCCTGGAGGACTCCTGGACCACCCAGTTCCAAAATTTCGATTACCTGCTGGATGTGCAGGTGTGCTACGACCAGTTTGACACCTGCGTGCAGTACATCAACAACGCCACCCGCCGGAAATGGAAGTCCGCCGTGTCCGACGAGATGGTGAAAATCTACAACGGCGCGGACATTGACGCGGGTCTGTCCAAGATGCAGCAGATCGCGGACAGCTACGTCACGGCTGACTGAGAGGAGGGCGCTTCGTGAATAAAAAGAACAAGCTGTCTCCCGCCGCCCGGCGGGAGCAGAACTGGGCCTATCTCATGGTGGCCCCCACCATCATCGGCCTGGTGGTCTTGAACCTGTGGCCTTTTGTGCAGACCATCTACACCAGCTTTTGCGAACACCTGGGCTTCGGCCACTACAGGTTCGTGGGCCTGGCCAATTACATCGAGATGTTCCAGACCCCCGAGTTCTGGAAGGCCACCTGGAACACCATCCTGTTCTGTATTCTCACTGTTCCCGTGGGACTGTTCCTGTCCCTGCTGGTGGCCATGCTCCTCAACGCCAAGATCAAATTCAAGGGCGGCTTCCGCACCATTTTCTTCCTGCCTATGGTGTGCGCACCCGCCGCCGTCACCATGGTGTGGCGGTTTATCTTCAACGGGGAGTACGGTATCCTAAACCAGCTCTTGGGCACCAAAATCGGCTGGATCACCGACCCCAATTTTGTCATGATCTCCTGCGCCGTGGTGGCCATCTGGAGCAACATCGGCTACGATGCCATCCTGCTGCTGGCCGGTCTCCAGAACATCCCCAAGACCCTCTATGAGGCCAACAGCATCGACGGGGCGGGCCCGGTGAAGCAGTTCTTCACCATCACCCTGCCCATGGTGTCCCCCACCCTGTTCGTGGTCATGATTATGCGCCTGATGGCCTCCGTCAAGGTTTACGACCTGATCTACATGATGGTGGAGGAGACCAACCCCGCCGTCACCAGCGTCCAGAGCCTGATGTACCTGTTCTACCGGGAGTCCTTCGTGGCAGGCAGCCGGGGCATGGGCTCGGCCATTGTCATCTGGACCGTGCTCCTCATCGGCCTGGTTACCGTCATCCAGTTCGTGGGCCAGAAGAAGTGGGTCAACTACGACGTCTAAGGAGGGGTTAAGATGAAAAGTAATTCGTTAAAAGCCTCCAAAAACATAACCACCGTCCTCACCTATGTGTTTCTCATCCTGGGCGCTGTTGTCATGATCTTCCCCTTCCTGTGGATGATCCTCACCAGCTTCAAGACCGTGGCCGAGAGCAACGCGGTGGACCCTGTGGTGATCTTTCCCAGCGCCCTTCGATGGGAGAACTTTACCGAGGCCGTCACCAGCCTGCCCTTCGTCAACCTGTATATGAATACCGCCCTGATGATCCTGCTCCGTGTGGTGTGCGCGGTGCTGTTCAGTTCCATGGCGGGCTACGCCTTTGCCAAGCTGGAGTTCAAGGGCAAGAATCTGCTCTTCGGCATCGTGCTGGTGCAGATGTCCCTGCCCAGCCAGATCTTCATCATCCCCCAGTACCAGATGGTGGCCAAGATGGGACTGGCCAACACCATCTTCGCCCTGGTGTTTCCCGGCATCGTCAGCGCCTTCGGCGTGTTCTTCCTCCGCCAGACCTACATGGGCATACCCAAGGAGATCGGCGAGGCCGCCTATCTGGACGGCTGCAGCCAGTGGCAGACCTTCTATAAAGTCATGTTCCCCCTCACCGGCACCTCGGTGGCCGCCCTGACCATCTTCACCGCCGTGTTCGCCTACAGCGACCTGATGTGGCCCCTGGTGGTCAACTCCGATTTGAACATGATGACCCTCAGCTCGGGCCTGGCCACCCTGCGGGGCCAGTTCAGCACCAACTTCCCGGTACTGATGGCGGGCTCCCTGCTGGCCATGCTGCCCATGGTCGTCCTGTACCTCATCTTCCAGAAGCAGTTCATTGAGGGTATCGCCACCACCGGCGGCAAATAAGCCTGCGTCCTTCCGTCTTTGGAACAGCCCCGGCGGCCCCGCCGTCCGGGGCTGTTCCAAAGACCAATTTTCCAGCCGGAAACGGACGCGGATTTGTGCCATATTTTTCACATATGCCCTTGCTTCCCCACAAAAAATCCCGTACAATCACTGCGAAATACTTTTATCCAGGGGGGTATCCCTATGATCGTACTCGATCAGGAAAACAAGGTCTTTACCCTGCACACCAAAAACACCACCTATCAGATGAAGGCCGACGCCAACCGGGTGCTGCTCCACACCTACTACGGCCCCAGGGTCCGAGGCGGCGACCTGTCCCGGCTCATTCGGTACGCCGACCGGGGCTTTTCCCCCAATCCCAATGAGGCGGGGGACAACCGGGCCTACTCCCTGGACACGCTGCCCCAGGAGTACTCCACCTGCGGCGTAGGGGACTTCCGTCTGTCCTCCATTGAGTTCGAGCGGTCGGACGGCAGCCGTCTGGCCGACCTGCGGTACACCGGCTGCGAGCTGAAAAGGGGTAAGTACGCCCTGTCCGGCCTGCCCGCTTTCTGGGGCGGGGATGAGTGGGAGACGCTGGTGGTATCCCTGGAGGATGCCGCCGCCCAAATGTCGGTGGAGCTGTACTACGGGGCCGTGGAGGAAGACGACCTTATCACCCGGGCCGTCCGGGTGGTAAACCGGGGGACGGAGACCGTCAGGCTGCGCCGGTGCGCCTCCCTGTGCCTGGACTTTCAGCGGGGGGACATGGATTTCATCACCTTCAACGGCTGCCACGCCCAGGAGCGCAATCTGGATCGGGCCCCCCTGCGCCCCGGCGTCCAGAGCGTGGAGAGCGTCCGGGGCACCTCCAGCCACCACCACAACCCCTTCGTCATCCTGTGCGAGCACGGCGCCAGCGAGGACTGCGGCGTCTGCTATGGGGCCATGCTGGTGTACAGCGGCAATTTCCTGGCCGCGGTGGAGCGCACCCAGCTGGAGAACAACCGGCTGCTGCTGGGCCTCAACCCCTGCCACTTCTGCTGGACTCTGGAGCCCGGCCGCTCCTTCACCGCCCCGGAGGCGGCGCTGGTGTGCTCCCCCAGCGGTTTTGGCCAGATGAGCCGGCAGTTCCACCGGGCCATCCGGGAGAACCTGATCCACGACCCCTGCGAGGGGAAGCGCCGCCCGGTGCTCATCAACAACTGGGAGGCCACCGAGTTCGACTTCGACGCGGACAAGCTGGTGCGCATCGCCCAGGCCGCCGCCCCCCTGGGCATCGAACTGTTCGTCATGGACGACGGCTGGTTCGGCGCCCGGGACAGCGACCGCCGCGGCCTGGGGGACTGGTCCGTCAACGAGAGAAAGCTCCCCGGAGGGCTTGGGGCCCTGGTGCCCAAAATCAGCGAACTGGGCATGTCCTTCGGCGTCTGGATCGAGCCGGAGATGGTCAGCGAGGACAGCGACCTCTACCGGGCCCACCCGGACTGGGCTCTGGGGGCCCCCAACCGCCCCTTTGCCCGGGGCAGAAGCCAGCTGGTGCTGGACTTCTCCCGCCAGGAGGTCCGGGACCACGTCTACGGGGCCATCAAACAGGTGCTGGGCAGCGCCGATATCACCTATGTGAAGTGGGACATGAACCGCAGCCTCACCGACGTGTGGTCCGCCACCCTGCCCGCCGGCCGTCAGGGAGAGCTGTTCCACCGCTTTGTGCTGGGCGTGTACGACATCCTGGACAGAATGCGCCGGGACTTCCCCCACATCCTCATCGAGGGATGCTGCGGGGGCGGGGGCCGGTTCGACGCCGGTATGCTCTACTACACCCCCCAGATCTGGTGCAGCGACAACACCGATGCCATCGACCGGCTGCGCATCCAGTACGGTACCTCCTTCTGCTACCCCATATCCACCATGGGGGCCCACGTGTCCGCCGTCCCCAACCAGCAGACGGGCCGCTCTGTCTCCATGGAGACCAGGGGAGTGGTGGCCATGGCGGGCACCTTCGGCTACGAGATGGATCTGAACCACACCACGCAGGAGGAACGGGAGACCATCAAAAAACAGGCGGCCTTCTTCAAGGAGCACTATGAGTTGATTCAGCGGGGGGACTACTACCGGCTCAGCGACCCCTTTGCCGATCCTTTCACCGCCTGGGAGCAGGTGTCCCCCGACCGCCGGGAGGCGCTGGTGTCCCTGGTGTCCCACGCCAACCACGCCGCCGCCCCCTTCCGCACTCTCCGCTTGAAGGGGCTGGACCCGGAGGTCCAGTACCGGGTGAACGGCGGCGAAATCTGGCCCGGCGACGTGCTGATGGCGGCGGGCTGGCCTGTGCCCATGCCCACCGGGGACTATCAGTCCGCGCAGCTCTATTTGAGGGCGGAATAGGCAATTGAAGCGGACGAAAAAAGCGCGATGGAAGCCATCGCGCTTTTTTGACACCAACGTATCGGGGGGCTACAGCGATTTTCCCTGCTTTTCCATGAAAGGCTTGAAGATCCGCTCCAGCAAGGGGCAGGCCAGCCGGGCCCACAGATAGGGGAGGAACAGCCCCGGCCACCACATCAGAACCACCGCCCCGGCGAACAGCAGGGTCATCCCTCCCAGAAGCAGGGTGGTGGGCAGGTGGGCCATGGCCAGCCGCAGGCTGACCGCGATCAGCCCTCCCGGGCCGAACTCGAACCGGGACAGGGTGGGGAACAGGTAAGCCGCCGTGCCGGCGAAAACAATGAGGAATATCCAGAAGGAAACATACAAAATGTATCGCGCCTGATCCCCTTCCGCCGCCCCGGCCAGCAGCCAGCCGTGGAGGATGTACAGCCCTCCGTAGAGGGTCAGCACCAGCACACCCACAGGACAGGCCGTTTTAAAATTGCTTTTCAGGGTGTCGAAATACCGCCAGTAGGCCCCAGCCTCCCCCTTGCGGAGGCTACGGGCCATGGCGTCGTACAGGGCTGTGGTAGACGGCCCGAACAGGGCCACCGTGGCGGTCCCCGCCAGCCACAGCAGGCTGAACGCCGCCACGTCCACCGCTTTGCCCAGCCCACGGAAAAAACGGTTTTCCGGGTTGAAAATGTTACTCCACATAGCTGTCCTCCGCATAACGCTTGATGCCATGTTCCGCCGGGCCCCACTCTGGCAGGGGCAGGCGCTGCATGGCGCCGAACACGTAGTCCTTCAGCTTGGGGTAGTCCTTAGACAAGCGGGCCACCAGCTCCTTCACCTCCTGCCGCCGGGTGTTGCCGTCGGCGGGGCAGGGGTTGCGGACCACAGGCAGGCGATACCGGGCGGCGGCGCTGCGCAGGACCCCCTCCCCGCAGTAGAGCAGGGGGCGGATCTGGGTGATGCCCGTGCGGTCCAGGTAGGTCACCGGCTGGAAGCAAGACAGCCGCCCCTCGTAGAACAGGGACAGGAAGAAGGTCTCCACCGCGTCGTCAAAGTGGTGGCCCAGGGCCACCTTGCTGACGCCCAGCTCTTTCAGGGCGTTGTGCATGGCCCCCCGGCGCATTTTGGCGCACATGGAGCAGGGATTCTTTTCCTTGCGGTAGTCAAAGATGATGCGGAAAATCTCCGTCTGAACCAGGTGGTACTCCACCCCAAGCTCCCGGCACAGCGCCGCCACAGGGGAAAAGTCCATCTCCTCGGGTCCGGGGTGGACGGTGACGGCGTGGAGCTCAAAGGGAGCGGGGTAGAACTCCCGCAGCTTAGCCATAGCGTACAACAGCACCAGGGAGTCCTTGCCGCCGGATACCCCCACCGCGATCTTGTCGCCGGGCTGGATCATGCGGTAGTCCTCCACGCACCGTCGCATATGGGATAAGATGAGCCGCATGCGGGCGGCCTCCCTTCACAAAAGAAAAATATGAAAACGAGCATATAAAAGAATACGGGAGAAAATCAAAGATAGGGAGAGTATTTCAAAAATATTTTGAAAAAATGCAGGGTTTTAGTTGACACACCCGCTTTTTCGCATTATAATACACCATGCTCCCCGTTGTAAAGGGGAGCATTCCCATGCTTCGTACAAAATTGCAGATAAAATGGAGGAAACCAGAATGTCTACCTTTATGGCAAACAAGGGCAACATTCAGCGCAAGTGGTATGTGCTGGACGCTGCCGGCAAGCCTCTGGGCAAGACCGCCGTCGCCGCAGCCACCATCCTGCGGGGCAAGCACAAGCCCGAGTATACCCCCCACGCCGACTGCGGCGACTTTGTCATTGTCATCAACGCGGAGAAAGCGGTGCTCACCGGCAAGAAGCTGGAGCAGAAGTATTACCGCACCCACTCCGGCTACGTGGGCGGCCTCAAGGAGACCAAGTACCGCTTGCTGATGCAGAACAAGCCCGAGCTGGCCGTTCGGTTGGCGGTCCGCGGCATGATGCCCCGGAATATTGTCACCAAGGACTCCCTCACCCGGCTGAAGATCTATCGCGGCGACAGCCACCCCCACGCCGCCCAGAAGCCCGAGACCTGGACCGTGGAATAAGGAGGTAACGGAACATGTACAAGAGCAAGAAGCCTTATCATTACGGCACCGGCCGCCGGAAGTCCTCCGTGGCCCGGGTCCACCTTTTCCCCAACGGCACTGGTACCATCACCATCAACGGCCGGGACATCGAGGAGTATTTCGGCCTGGAGACCCTGAAGATGGTGGTCCGTCAGCCCTTGAACACCACCAATACCGTGGGCAAGGTGGACATCACCGCCACGGTCGCCGGCGGCGGTGTCACCGGTCAGGCCGGCGCCCTGCGCCACGGCATCTCCCGCGCCCTGCTGGAGATGGACCCCGAGTTCCGCCCCGCGCTGAAGGCGGCTGGGTTCCTCACCCGCGATCCCAGAATGAAGGAGCGCAAAAAGTACGGCCTCAAGGCCGCCCGCCGGGCTCCTCAGTTCTCCAAGCGTTAAAAAACCTCAAACCCCCGATGCCGCAACGGTTTCGGGGGTTTTCCTTTTGAAACAGCCAGACAAGATTATTGAAATCTACATTTTAGCCTTGCTGTACAGGGCTGAAATGTAGATTTTCTAATTCCAAACCTCCATGATATACTGCTACACAGCAATTATCATGGAGGTTTTGTCAGTGACAGCATGATCGACCAGCTTGCGGCCCTCGTGCAAGCCAAAAGCCACTTCCGCAGCGAGAACATCAAGTTCGGTATCCGCCACCACATGAGAAGCAGAAAAACTGTGCTGAACCACAACAGTTCCTTGGCTACACCAAAAGACCGAACGGCATCCTACAAATTGTGCCGGAGGAAGCTGAGATTGTGCGCAAAGTCTTTGATCTCTACATCCAAGGTAACGGGGTACGCAAGATTAAGCGGCATCTGGAGGAGCATGGGATCAAAACGGTGACAGGCAAATCGGAGTGGAACACCTCTACCATTGATCGAATGCTGAGCAATGAAAAGTACGTTGGCGAGGTGCGGGTGCATGATGGGCCGACATTTACCTTAAAAGAATCCAGCTGTCTACAGCATGAATATTACAGTTTTCCTCCTCGGTCGCGATCTCTTGCGTTAATTTCCCGATCTGAACCTCCAGGGAAGGGTACAGCCTCTGGCACTGTATCCGCCCCTTACTCCTTTTCCGCAGGAGTTCATCAAAAATGCTGAGCTCTGCTGCCAGTGACGATTGCTTTTCTACATAAAGATTCCGCTGTTCCACAAGCCGCTCCAGCACCGATTTCTCCATATCCGAGATTTTGCCGCCCTTTTTTCTCAAATCGGCGATATTGGTCAGCAGCTTTTTCAGGATCGATTTTGTCTCGGCCAGCTCTGTTTTGAGTTGGTTCCATGACTCAGGGCTCTGCGGGGGATAGCCGACCGAAAACCGGCTGCGACCTCCGTCCTGGCTGCCGACATGCAGGCACAGGATGCTATCCCCTGCGCGAATCAGGCTCTTTGCAATCATTCCGCGCCCAGCCATGGCATAGACCGTTCCATCGCAATGAACTGTGCTGTTCACGATCATCTCCGCAATTACGCTTGCTCCGGCGCTGATCTCTGCCTGTTCCACCACAGGGGACTGCACCTGACGGGCGGCACTCAAAAAAGTGCTGCCGTCCGCCCCATAGATACCCTGTTGGACTCGGATCGTCCCGTCCATAGATGTTATGCGGGCCTGCCTTACCTTTCCGTTGATCACAATATTGCCGGTGGCTACGATAACGGCCCCGCCATCCACGTTTCCTTGGACGTAAAGATCCCCGGAAACCTTCCATGGCTCCTGAAACTGGCCGATATCACCATCAATGAGCGTCTGCTTCTGGACGCAGAACAGACCGTCTTTGAAGTATAGTACCCCATCCACACCAGCTGTGAGCGCCTGCCCATCCTCACTGACGGTGGTATTTTCTCCCTGGGGAATACGGGCGCTGTCGGACTGTGGACAGGGAAGTACCTGCCCCGTTACATCTGAGCCGTTTGTTCCTTTCATGGGAGGCTGTATCGCACAGATAGCGGTTCCTTTTCGAATGGGCCGTATCTGGATGTCCCGACTAAAATCCACCAGGCCGTCATGCGCATCCAAACACGCTTGTTCGAATCGCTGGAAAAGCTCGGTCACTGTTCCGCTTTCCCCGGCCTGGGGCAGCGCGCCCCGCGCGATTGGAAATATGCGAAGGTATCCACACCCGGCCTCTCGCTGGATATCTTGCTGCAAAATGCCAAAAACGATCCCCTTGCGGCGCATTTCCTCCAAGAATTCTTCCAGGGCAATTTCAGCCCCGCCGTTCTCCGGTGGGAGCAGGCACGCATAGGCGCTCATCCGATCTTTCGACAGGAAAAACTGTGCTGCTGCGTTTATGGGCTGCGGATCGGCATCTGGCGTTTTTCTACATCGGATTTTGCATGTTTCCTTCAAGTCCCCGACGAAACCGTCAACCGTTTCGCCGTCATCTGGATACCGCGCCTTTGCGTCCTCGCCGGCCTGATTCAGCGCCAGCGCCAGCTTCCTGTAGGGAGTGGGGGAAAATGGCTTTTGTCCCAGTTCATCTGTCGTTTTTGAAGTAAAATAATCAAAGACTGACACTGCTATCCCTCACCTTTACCTGAACTCCATATTTGTATTGACAACCGCTTTCTGCCAGCCACAACGACTCACGATATGATTTATTTTTATTGTATCATCGGTATGGGGAATTATCAAGAGGCATTTGTTATAATTACCAAAAAACCAGGCATACAAGATGCCTGGTTTGAAAAATAAAGCAGAAACATAGGCGGATGCCGCACATAGCTGGACCAGCATGAGCGGCTCTGCCTGATCTGAACAAATTGTTGGTAGTTATCGAAGGGCCTTTTCGCACAGAATTAGGTGCCAATGGTGTGACAATGTTGATGAAGTGCTTGAGTACATCATTATCATTACTAAAGTTGATGTAACCAGCTGTACACTGTAAGCAGTTTTCTACAAATAGTATCGGGAAAACGGAACGCTGTTTGTTTGGGTTCTATTGCGCTGCAATACTTTCAATGATAGCGATTTTACAAATTTGATCCATCAAACTGCTTATTTTTCGAGAAATAAGCAGTTTTTCCTCTAGAAAAGTTCGGTAAAATTTTTGCGATGCTTATTTTTCAATTTTATTTTTTATGGTTATCCCTTTAGGTCAGCCAAAGGGAAGTCCCGGATTATGGGACATAACGCATGATAGGATAGTGCCATGATATCGGAAAGCGGGGAGAAGAGTCATGGCAAAGAAAAAGGGTCTGTCACTTGGGACATTTCTGAAGCGGTTTTCCAGCGAGGCGCAGTGCCAGGAATATTTGGCAACTCAGCGCTGGCAGACCGGGTATGTTTGTCCCAAATGCGGTTGCAGTCATGGATACCGACTGTCCAACGGACGATATCAGTGCGCCCAATGCCGCCATCAGACCTCGGTAACGGCAGGGACGGTGCTGCACAAGACCCATATGCCGTTGACGCAGTGGTTTTTGGCGTTCTATTTTGTAAGTCAGGACAAGCGAGGCATTTCCGCTGTGCAGCTGGCGGCGATGCTTGGAACGGCATACAAAACCGCTTGGTCCATGCTCAGGCGCATCCGCATTGCCATGGGCCAGCGAGATGAAAGCCATCAGCTGTGCGGGGTCATCGAATTTGATGATGCGTACTTTGGAGGCCCAACAACAGGGAAAAAGCGGGAGCGGGGCACAGAAAAGGCGAAGGTTTTTGTGGCGCTGTCTTTGGATGGGCGGGGCAATCCCGGCTTTCTGAAAATGCGGGTGACACCCAATATCAAGCAGATATCCGTGAGATAATTTGCCCATGCCGCCATTGCTGACGGCAGTGAGATCCATAGCGATGGCTATTGCAGTTACATTCCGGCCTTGGAGGGATACACCCATGAATACAAACCCTACGATTCCGATTCCGGCCTTCTCCATTGGTGCACATCGTGATCAGCAATGCTAAAGCGTTTATCCTGGGTACCTATCACGGTCTATCCAAAAAATACCTTCAATTCTGCCGCCGCGACTTTAGCCCTGCCCTGCTGGAGCGCCTCACCTTGGCTGTATCCCTTTCTCGCCCGGCTGATTAAAAGGGATAACCACATTGCTGAATATATTTCTTGTCGATCCAGGTTGCCCCCAGGCGCACCTCAATTTCGGAGGCGTCCAAATCCTTGGGCTGGGCGGTGATTAGAGCGTCCACATTCACCTGATAGGCCGGGTCACGCTCCGCCGCCGATTTCGCCTCCCGCAGCTTTTGACGCACATTATCGGAGAGATATTCGTCGGCGGTCTGCCAGCTTTGCAGGAAGCTGCCGCCCGATGCTGGGTCTTTGAAAATCACGCCCCTCAGTTCCTCGGTCAGCGCGATCTCGGTCTTGCCGGTGAGCTGTGCCATGAAGGGAAGGTCGATGCAAGCCCGCTCCCCAATGGAAACGGCCAGGGCGTCCATAGCGGTGTCCGCACTGGCCACAGCCCGGTGGGGCTTGATGGTGCGCTTGGTGAACATATCCGCCTTGCGCTCCAACCGCCCGTCCTCGTCCAGCACCTCCAACGCGCACAGCAGATAATAGGCGCTGTCGGCGGAGAACGCCAGACGATTGGCCCGGTCATTGATCAGACCGTATTTTTTGGCAAAACGGTCATAGAGCCGGTTCAGCTCGGCCTGTTTCCCCTGGATGGCGCTGTCCGGGGTGTATTCGTCCATTTGCAGGTCGATCAGTTCCCGCACACAGTCCCGCAGCTCCACCATGCCCTTGACGCGCTCCTTGGCGGAGCCGGTCAGGTTGGGCTTCACCATGACGGAGTTCTGACGGTAGTACACGTCCCCATCTTCGTCGTCGCGGACTCCATATCCCTCGCTTCCGGCTGATGCCGAAAGCTCACTCATTCCGTCGCTCCTCCTCTCCCCACGAAGTCTTGCGACTTCGCGGGGGCCCAGAATAGCATAGGAATAGTTTTTCACGTTGGGGTCGGCGGGAATGGCGGCAATCTCCTGCTCACTGATGTCCGCGTCCAGCTCTGGGGCCTCGGCCTCCCGGTACTCCCCATGGATGTGGGACACCGCCCCATGGAGCTGCTGGGCAAGGTCAGCGCCGGGGATGGGCTGGCACACCAACTGCGCCCCATAGGGGCCGGAGGTGATCTCCAGATTGCCCAGCACCATCTCTGGGTGGGCCTTGAAATACCGGCTCATAGTGACGTAGCCGCGCTTCTGTTCGCCGTTGTCCCTGGTATAAATGTGTTCTTCCAGCGTGTCCACATCCACCCATCCGGGCAGGGGTTCATCCCGCGTCAGGGGTACGTCCCGCTTTTGGAGGAACACGATGTCCATGCCCGCCTCCGTCCCGGCGTAGGCGAGGGAGGCGTTGCAGGGCAGACGGATAGCCCCCAGCAGATGACAGCGGCGGGCAATGTATTCCCGCGCATGGCGATCCTTCTTGTCCATGGTGCCGCCGCCGATGCCGTTGGAGGTGACAAAGGCGATGACGCCGCCGGAGCGTACCTTATCAATGGTTTTGGCGAAGAAATAGTCGTGGATCAGCAGATTCTCTTTGTCATAGCGCCGGTCCACCAGCTTGTAGCCGCCGAAGGGGACGTTTCCGATAGCGAGATCAAAAAAACCGTCCGGGAACTCACTTTTCTCAAAGCCCTGGATGGAGATGTTGGCGTTGGGGTAAAGCTGCTGGGCAATGCGCCCGGTGATGCTGTCCAGTTCCACGCCGTACAGTCTGGACGCAGCCATGCTCTCCGGCAGCAGGCCGAAGAAGTTGCCGATGCCGCAGGAGGGTTCCAGAATGTTGCCGGTTTTGAAACCCATGCTTTCCACAGCCTCATAGATGGCCTTGATGATAGCGGGCCGGGTATAGTGGGCATTGAGGGTGGAAGCCCGCGCCGAAGCGTATTCCGCCGGGGTGAGGGCCGCTTGCAGCTCCAAAAATTCCTCTGTCCAGCCCGGTTTATCCGGGTCAAAGGCGTCGGACAGACCGCCCCAGCCCACATATCGGGACAAAATTTCCTGCTCGGCAGGGGTGGCGGTGCGGCCCTCCAGCTCAATGCCTTGGAGGGTGTTGATGGCCTCTATGTTGCGGCGGAACTTCTCTTTCTGCGTCCCAACGCCCAAATCATCGTCAGTGATGCGGAAATTCCCGGCGGCGGGGGCCTGATCCGGCTGATCCTGCACTTGTTCGGGAACTTTCAGCCGCTCCACCACAATTTCATAGGGGAGATGGTTCGGCTCCGCCGGATAGACAACAGTCGTTTCCGTGGTATACTCCTGGGCAGGGGGCACTTTCGGGGTAAACAGCCCAGCATTGCGTTCATCCTGGCGAAGCGCGTCCTCAAAGACATCCCGGTTGATGATCTCATTGCTCGAAGAATATGGCCCGGTGTCAACGCGGACGCTGTTTTCCCCGATCCAGCCGATGGTGCCGCTGATTTCGCGCTCCCCATAGGGGAACGTCACCTTGTCCCCCACCTGATAGGCGGGCCTGCCCTCCAGGTGGACGGCGGGGCGCTGAACCGGCTCGTGGGTAAAGCCGTCCAACTCCTGCTGCCAAAGGGCACGGAGGACGGAGGGAATCAAGGCCCAGCCCATATACCGACTTGACGCGACCATGCTGCTGTGTACGTTGATCTCCATGCCGGTGGTGGAGGTGGAATAATCCACCGTCCCGCCGGTAGCAAGCCGTATTGTTGCGGACCGACCCGCGAACTGTTCCGCGAGGCGGTTCCCGATTGGGGTATTGCCCAGGCCGGAGCGCAGCCAGGAAGCGATCCGCTCCTTGTCCCGGTCTGCCAGCAGGCCGGAGGCCAGGGCCTCCCGGAAGTAGTCATGGGGACGCTCCAACCTGGCGGGCAAAAACTCCGTGATATAGCTGTTCCGGGAATCCTGCCACAGCAGGGTTTCAAAACGCTCTATGGGTTCAGAACGGAGGATGGGATAGGCTTGGGTGGGGTCCTGGAGATCTACATCAAGTAGCCCGATGCCATAAATCTCATAGGCGGTTTTGTCCAGGTAGACGGTATCTCCCGGCTGATAGGCCGGGGCCAGCGGGTCGCGGGCAGGCCGGGCGGAGTTGTCAGGAACAGCGTTTTGAATCTCCTGCCATTCCCCGTCTGAAACGGTGATGTCAACCTCATGGGTGGCGTCCCCGCTTCCGATGGTGAGGGTATCGCCCTCGCGGGTGATGGGCTGGCCGGACAGATCGGGGGCCTGGGACAGCATGGGATAGGTTTCGTCCACGATTTCCCGGTGCAGCCGCAGACGGAAATCGGCCATGTCGAAATACAGCCGGGTAAAATCCTCCGCGCCGACAACCGTCGTTGTCCCGTCCGGGAATATGACGGAAAGCGCCGCCCGTTTTACGGCTTCCTCCCCCTCCATCAAAGCGGTCTCTTTGTCGGAATTTTTACAGGCGTTTTGATAGGCTTCATCAGCCAGCACCTTGTCTTTGACGATGGGCTTGTACTTCTCGTAGATCTCCCGAACGGTGGGCGCGGCTTCGGCGTCCTGCTCCGCCTCCTGTCCCGCCAGCCGCTCCACATCGGCCATGACCTGTTCCACAAAGGGGGATGGGGCGTCCCCGGCCCCCTCCAACTGTTCCCGGATGGCGGCGTCAATATCTGCCGGGGTGATCTCCCTGAGCGGCACCGTGGCCGGAATGGGCGGCATACTTCCTGATGCATGGGGAAGTTCAGCTTCTGACGTTGGTGCTGTTTCCGTTTGCACCTGATCTGGGTGTGTCTGCTGGTTTGCGCCATTTCCTCTGGGGCCAAGTAGCGGCCTTCCTCAATAAGCTGGTGCAACCGTTTTTCCGCGTCAGGCCAGGAAACAGTAACTTCTTTCGTTTTTTTGCCCTCGCCGGTCTTTTGTATGACAATACCGTCATCAGGAGAGTAATTGGTCCAGCGGTATGTCCCGCCTGGGAGAGAACGGCCGTTGGAAGAACGCCCAAACGCTTTTGCAATGGCTGCTGTCCTGGCCTCAATACCTAGATCCTGTTGAAACAGTTCGTAAATTCGCAGGTTGTTAAGATTGAGCGGCGCTTCAAAACGGAGCTGTTCATCAATGTCGGCCTGAATAACGGCCAGCGGAACCGGCTCGGGTGCCGGTGTGGGTATATCGGCCCCCTGTGTGGCACCCTCCAAATGGTCGCGCTCGTACTTCTTCAACTCGTCCGGGGTGAGATAGCTGCCCTCCTGGATAAGCTGGCGGATACGCTTTTCCAGAGAGGGCCACTTCACCGTGACCTCCACCCTGGGCTGGTATCGCTGCAATCTCAGCCCGGTGTCGGGGCTGTAATTGATCATGCCGGATGTGCCGTCCAGGAAGGTGTGACTGCCGCCGGAATATCCATATTCCTTTTTTAGTGCGGCAACGGCGTCCTTGGCGGAAATGCCACGCTGATACGTAAACGTCAAATTAGCCAATCCAAAAGAGGACCGCAGCGCTGAAGCGAATCAGCGTTGCGGCTCAAAAGAATTATG
>ERZ808041.396-NODE-396-length-35370-cov-7.953305_pt1 | contig 35370 bp, 32 predicted proteins | sample MGYA00380192_ERZ808041 | MGnify/ENA primary metagenome ERZ808041 (study PRJEB31490, sample SAMN06133412) | mouse gut metagenome | isolation source: Z1_1 | host: mice | place: China: Chengdu | collected 2015-05 ...
TTTTCTCACCCTGCTCCATTTTACCTCATATATATGAAAAAGTCTGCCTCTTGGCAGATTTTTTCGACAGGCTGAGGCCAGACTGTGAAAACAGTCTGGCCTCAGCCTGTCGAAAAGCGGCCTGCCAGGGGAATGTCCAGGCAGGCCGCAAAGCATAAAAGATCCTTATATGTAAGTATAATTGCAACAACAGGACGAGAAGTCGTATGATGTTCTGCGCCAAACCTAATTCTCAAATCCACAACGGAATAAATTATTGTGGTTATCCCTTTCTCGCCTGACTGATTAAATGGGATAACCACATAATTATATTCCATGCTGGCGATCTCCTCGTTTTGGTAGCAGCAACACTACCACACTTCGTTCAGGATATCCAGTACAATTTCCGAACAGTGGGGGACACAAAAAAGAGGGAAGTGTGTGCAATTTCGGCGCAAAATTTTTTGGGACTCTGGGGTGGGGACAAATGCATTCGCACCGAAATGGAGCGGATCATGGAGCGGGACCAGAGGCTGAGATGAAGATCGGCCTCGTTGACGTGGACAGCCGACACTTCCCCAACCTGGCCCTCATGAGGCTCTCTGCCTGGCACAAGGCTCAGGGCGACGCCGTGGAGTAGTGGAACGGCTTCACCCACTACGACCGGGTGTACTTATCGAAGGTTTTCACCTTCACCCCGGACCACGACACCGTGATCGACGCGGATGAGATCGTCATCGGGGCACCGGGTACAAGGACTCCGGCACCCTGCCGCCGGAGGTGGAAAAAATGTTTCCAGACGATAGTATTTACCCACAGTACAATCGGGCGGTCGGTTTTCTCACTCGTGGGTGTTTGAACCACTGCCCCTGGTGTATCGGCCCTGCAAAGAAGGGCCCATCCACCCAGCGGCCACCTGGGATCAGCTCAAACGCTCGGACAGCCGGGAGTTAATCCTGATGGACAATAACGTGCTGGCCTGTGACTATGGCTTGGAGCAGATTGAACGCATGGGCAAGGAGGAGGTGTGGGTGGACTTTAACCAGGGGCTGGACGCCCGGCTTATCACATCGGAAATTGCCGCTCTGATGGCAAAACTGCGGTGGATACGGTTCGTGCGCCTGTCCTGCGACACAAGCGCCATGGTGCCGGTGATCGAGCAGGCCGCCGCTTACCTGCGGGATGTCAACGCCGATATGAAACTTTGCCAGCGCTTTTGCCTGACGCAGCTTCGAGGTCATAAACTTTGGATTATTTTCCGCCACATAGCTTTCAATGCCGGTGGTGTCAAAAATCAGGCAGTCGGCCAACTCCGCGTCCATGGCCCGGCAAATCGGCTCCGTCAACTCCACCAGACGCTCAAACACCTCAATGATATACGGCAGAAAATCCTGCTTAAACCGGGTCAGCTTTGCCCCGTCAGGAACCTTTTCGAACCCGCAGAACGCCCGCATTTCCCGGCTGTACCGCAGGGTCGCCAGCAGTACGCTGTCATCCACATACCCAAATATTTTCTGAAGCACCATGCTTTTCAGAAAGCCCTCCAGCGGATATTTCCGGGGACGGCCCATCCGCTGGTAGAACGCATGGTAAAACCGCGCCGGGATCAATTTATCCCACGCGATGTATTCGTCCAGCAGGCGAAACAGCTTCGGCTTATCGTCCTCCATGTTGGCGGCCACGCTCTTGTAGGTGTCGTACAGCGATATCTGCACACATTTATTCCGCATGATTTTTCCTCCACCCCCGCTGTTTTTTGCTGTTTCACTACTTCAACTATACTGCGCTGGTGGAGAAAAGTCAGATGTTTTTGTAACTCAAATGCCTTGATTTTCCCGGCCCCTTTGAGTTTTTGCAAACGGCTATAGGATACAGCATAGTTGTGAGGAAACTGTGAGGAGACCAAAAAAATATCCTCACAAAATCCTGCTTTTTTATCACACTTTTCTCACAAATGGGAAGTAAAGTGTGGCCTGTGAGATTCAGAGGGCGAAATAACCACTTAAAATCACACAGAAAGGATTTTGATGATGAAACGTAAACTCTATGCGCTGCTTCTGACAGGAGCGATGATGCTGTCTCTGGCCGCCTGCGGGACAAACGCCGCCAGTCCGTCTGACAACGGGACGGATAACAGCGCCGGTGTTTCCCAGTCTCCCGCCACAGCACCGGCCGCAGATCCCACACAGACCGGCGCAACTACCACTGCTGGTAGCCAAACTATCAAGCTGACTCTGGAAGGGGACGAGGGTACCCAAGAGATCACCGCCACCCTGATGGACACCCCCGCCGCCGCGGAGTTTGCCGGACATATGCCCTTCACCGTGGAGATGCACGAGCACCTGGACCGGCAGAAGGAGGTTTACCTGGACTTCTCCCTCAGCGAGGAGAGCCAGACTAACACCGTCCATGAATATGAGATCGGCGACATTGTGTACTGGCATCCCGGCCCCACCATGGGTATTTTTCATTCCCATGATGGCCGCTCCATCAGCGCCGGTGTGGAGATCCTGGCCAAGCTGGACAAGGGGGGCGTGGAGGCGATTGCCTCCTACGCCGATCTGGTAAGCGTGACCTTTGAGCTGGAGGAGGGTGGGAGCGGCACTCCCGTTGGTGCGCAGCTGGAGATCACCCTGTCCGGCGCGGAGGGAGAGCACACCATCACCGCCGCCCTGCTGGACACCCCCGCCGCCGCGGAATTTGCCGCCCATCTGCCCCTGTCCTTCCACATGACGGACTACGCCAACCGGGAGAAGCACGCCCACATGGACTTCTCCATCGACGACTCCCTGCTGGAGAATATCACGGTGGACTATGAGATCGGGGATATTATCTACTATCCTCCTGGCCCCACCTACGCCATGTACTATGACCACGACGGCCGCACCATCGCCGCCGGGATGGAGGTCATCGCCCGGATGGACCAGGCGGGAATCGACGCGCTGGGCTCCTACGCCGGGGACGTGGAGGTGACGGTCTCGCTGACTTGAGGGCGAGGGCACTTTGTTTTTGAAAAATATGTAATAAAGAGGGCCTGTATCCGACGCTAAGGCCGCGGATACAGGCTCCTTTTCTCGTGAACGGCTGTTAGGATAAGGAGAAAAGGAGAGGCTATCATGATTCGTATCGCCATTGCGGAGGACGATTTCATTTGCGCTGAATTGCTCCAGCAATACCTGGACCAGATCGGCCAGGAGACAGGGCGGACCTTCCACGTCACCCATTACAGGACCGGCGAGGACCTGCTGGAGCAGTACAAGGGCCAGTTCGACCTGATCCTCATGGACATCGAGATGCCCTATCTGGACGGGATGAAAACCGCCGAGCAGATTCGCCGCCAGGACCAGGCGGTGGCCATCATCTTCATCACCAACATGGCCCAGTACGCTATCCGGGGGTATGAGGTCAACGCCATCGACTTCATGCTCAAGCCGGTCTCTTATTTCAACTTCGCGGAAAAGCTGGAACGCGCCCTGCGGTTCAGCCGACGGCGGGGCTGGCGCAACATCCTGCTCAGCGGGGAGGACGGGGTGGTCCGCTTTCCCGCCTCTGAGCTGCAATACGTGGAAAAGGACCGGGACTATCTGCTCTACCACACGGACGGCGGAGTCTACTGCAAGCGCGGCACCATGAAATCCGTCCGGGAGGAGCTGGCGGGCCTGCCCTTCGAGGAGTGCACGGTGGGCTGTCTCGTCAACCTGGAGCGGGTGCGGCGGATCTGGAAGGAGAGCGTGTACCTCCAGGACGCGCAGCTGCCCCTGTCCCGGCGGCTCAAGAAAAAATTCACCCAGAGCTACATCGACTACGTGGGAGGCGGTCTGTAAATGGAAAGCCTGCTGTGGATCAGCTGTATCCGCTTCTCCCTCCAGCTGATGATTTCGGAGGCGGCGTTCCTCATCCACCGGCCCCGGCGGGAGCATTTTGCCCTCCGCTTGGCAGGGGCGCTGGCGGCCTACTTCGCCGCGGCCAGCGGCTGGTATGCCCTGCTGCACCAGATTCCCGGCGACTACCCGGCGGTGTTCGTGGCGTACTATCTGGGCCTGTTTACGCTGACCCTGGGCGGCATCTGGTTCTGCTTCGAGCTGCGGCGGATGGAACTGATCTTTGTGGGCACCGGCGGCTACGCGGCGGAACATATGGTGTTTGCCCTGTGCGAGATCATCCAGTACGCCACTGGCTGGACGGAGGCCCGGATGGGGTCGTTCTGGCACAGCCTCATGTTCCGCTTTCTCGCGTATGTCATCGGTGCGGGGCTGGTCTATCTGCTCCTGGTCCGCCGAAACCGGGACAAGGAGGATTTCAAGCCCCATGACAGCCGGATCGCCATGCTGGCCCTGGTCATGCTAATGGCGGCGATCGTGCTCAGTGTGTTTTATTCTTCCGGCAGCTTTATGGAGCAGGGCACCGTGGCCAGCGAGGTGGTCTGCCCGCTGTACAGTACCCTGTGCTGCCTGCTGGTACTGCTGATGGAGTTCTACGTCCTGCGGGAAAACCGCATGAAACAGGAGCAGGAGACAATGGAGCAGCTTTTGCAGATGGCCAACGCCCAGCGCAAAAGTGCCCAGGAGTCCATTGACATCATCAACATGAAGTGCCATGACTTAAAGCATCAAATCAGCGCCTTGGCCCGAGTCAGCGACGAGGCGGCGCGCTCGGAGTACGTGGCGGAGATTCAGCAGGCCGTGTCCATCTATGAGGCGGACTACCACACCGGCTGCGAGGCCCTGGACTATGTGCTGCGGGAAAAGGCGCTCATTTCCAACCAGCACCATGTGACCTTCAGCTGTATGGCCGACGGGGCGGCCATCGCCTTCCTGCACCCCGCCGACGTCTACGCCCTCATGGGCAACGCCCTGGACAATGCCCTGAACCGGGTTCTCCAGGAGCCGGAGGAGCAGCGGATCATCAGTTTGCAGATCAAGGGCGTGGGGGACATGGTGCTGCTCCACCTGGAGAACCGATGCAGCCAGCCGCCGGAATTCCAGGACGGTCTGCCGGTCACCAGCCAGGAGGACAAGTCCGCCCACGGGTTTGGGATGAAAAGCATCCGCTACCTGGTGGAAAAATACTGCGGAGAGCTGAGCATACAGGCCCGGGACGGGAAATTCTGCCTGGATATCCTGTTCCCGGCCCAGGGAAAGGCGGAGGGTGATTGATGATGGGAGACTCAAGATTCAATTGGTGCTTTATCGGCACAGGCAAGCTGGCAAATATCGTGGCGAAGGAGATCCTCACCTCCGGGCGGCACAGGATCGCTGCGGTGTATACCCGGAACCCGCAGAAATGCCGGGAGTTTGCGGGCAAATACGGCGGCGTACCCTATGACAGCGCCAAAGCCGCCGCCGGCGCGCCGGATGTGGACGGCGTGTACGTCGTGACGCCCCACACCAGCCACTACGAGTACGCGAAGCTGGCCCTGTCCCTGGGCAAGCCGGTGCTGTGCGAAAAGCCGGTCACCGTCACCGCCCCGGAAGCAGCGGAGCTGTTCGCCCTGGCGGAGAAAAACAACGTCTATCTGGCCGAGGCGATGTGGACCTGGTTTTCGCCCGTGGCGCAAAAGGTCAAGCAGTGGTATGACGAAGGGGAGCTGGGCAAGCTGTACCAGGCGGAGGCCCGCTATCACATCGACTCCCGGAGATACGCCGCACGCTGTACCGATCCAAGCCTGGCCGGCGGGGCGCTGCTGGATGTGGGAATTTATCCTATCACCTACTTGTACCGGCTGTTCGGCAAGCCCGCAGAAATTCGGTGCACCGGGCGGCTGGAGGGCGGAATCGACCTGGGCGAGGACGTGGTCATGACCTTTTCAAACGGTTTGACCTGTACGGCCAGCGTTTCCATGTGCGATTTCAAGGGGCTGGAAAAGATTTGCCTGCGGGGCAGCAGGGGCCGGGTCAAGTATTACTTCTTCCACTCGGCCAACCGGGTGAAGCTGGTGCGCAAAGGGGGCGGGAACGAGGTGTTTCGGGCGGACGGCGGCTATCTCAACGAGTTTGACGCGGCGGCGGGGGAAATCCGCGGCGGCTTAACCAAAAGCCTGCTGGTGCCGCCCGCCGCAACCATGGACGTGATGGAGATCCTGCACGAATGCCGCCGTCAGCTGGGGCTGATTTATCCGTTCGAGCGCGGCTGAGCCATCAAATACGCAGCAAAAGCAGGGGACCGCTGAAACGCGGCCCCCTGCTGTTTGTGTCAAAAATGTGAACTCATTTTTGTGCAGGATTACAATACAAAATGTTCCAATTGCGCCGATTCCCGCAGAAAACCGACCGATTTTCGCGCCTCGCCGCACGAGCTCTTTTCCTGTGATATACTTCCTCCAACATCCGGGACAGACCGGCAAGCGAGAAAAAATCATTATAGGAGGAAGAAAAATGGGTTCTGTAACTGTGGCAATGGAAGATGTCTTAGCCGTCATCCAGCAGATTTCCGGCTATCTCATCGGCATCGGCGCGGCACTTGTCCTCGCCATCATCGCAATCGTGTACTCGTCCCTCAAGCTGAAGCGCCCGCTGAAGGGTCTGGTGAACGGCGAAGCCGTCATCGCCTTCCTGCTGGTGACCGTCCTGCTGGTCAACCTAATGCTGAACGGACCGCTGTACAACACGCTGAACACGGTGCTGGCCGACTCCAGAGAAGTCAGCGCCGAAACCCAGGAGGAATCCCGCCAATTGGTGGAGGAGATCACCGCCGAGGGCATCGTGCTGGCCAAGAACGACGGCGGTCTGCCCCTGGCCCCCTCCAGCCTGAACAACGGCCAGATCAACGTGTTCGGCTGGGCCTCCACCAACCCCATCTACGGCGGCACCGGGTCCGGCTCCGTGGACGTTTCCACCGCCGTGGACATTCTCAAGGGCCTGGAGAACGCCGGGTTCTCCGTCAACCAGGAGCTGGTGGACAAATATAAGGCGTACCGCTCCGACCGCCCGGTGATCGGCATCAACAACGGGCAGGACTGGTCCCTGCCTGAGCCCACCGCCGACAGCTATTCCCAGGAGCTGATGGACAGCGCCAAGGATTTCTCCGACTGGGCCATTGTGGTGCTGGCTCGCTCCGGCGGCGAGGGCGCGGACCTGCCCCACGACATGGGCAAGGTGCTGGACGGCTCCGTGAACACCGAGTTGCGGGACCAGCCTGTCGTCGCCCAGGGCTCCTACTGGGAAGGCACCAAGTACACCAACGCCCTCTACACCCCCAACAGCCAGGATTACGCCGACTTCGAGTACGGCCAGCACTACCTGGAACTGAGCCGCACCGAGCGGGACCTCATGGATCTGGTGACCTCCAACTTCGACAACGTGATCGTGGTCTACAACGGCGCCAACACCATGGAGATGGGCTGGACCGAGGAGTATGAGCAGATCAAGAGCGTCCTGCTGTGCGCGGGCCCCGGCGCCACCGGCTTCAACGCCCTGGGGCAGATCATCGCCGGTGAGGTGAACCCCTCCGGCAAAACCGTGGACATCTGGCCCACTGACCTGACCGCCGCCCCCTGGTACAACAACATCGGCCATTTCAACTACACCGACGCCGACTCCCAGGCGGTGGCCGCCGCGGCCCAGGAGGTCTGGCCCCGGGCCGACGGCTACGTCACCTTTGTGGACTATGTGGAGAGCATCTATGTGGGCTACAAGTTCTATGAGACGGCCCACGCCGACGGCATGGCGGGTTTTGACTATGACAGCGCCGTCATGTACCCCTTCGGCTACGGCCTGTCCTACACCACCTTCGAGCAGTCCCTGGACAGCGTGACGGTGTCCGGCACCACCGTCACCGCCCAGGTCACCGTCACCAACACCGGCTCCGCGGCGGGCAAGGACGTGGTTCAGCTGTACTACAATCCCCCCTATACCAACGGCGGCATTGAGAAGGCGGCGGTGAACCTCATCGCCTTCGACAAGACGGATGTGCTCCAGCCGGGCGGCTCCGAGCAGGTCACCCTCACCTTTGAGCTGGAGGACATGGCCTCCTTTGATGCCCACGGCGTGGGCGGCTACATCCTGGAGGGTGGTTCTTACGAGATCAGCCTGAGCACCGACTCCCACACCGTGGTGGACAGCGAGACCATCCAGGTGGACGAGGTGGTCTACACCGGCGACAATACCCATAACGGCGACGTGGACACCGCCGTCAGCCGCTTCGACTTCGCTGAGGGCGATGTGACCTACCTTTCCCGCGCCGACGGCTTCGCCAACTTCGCCCAGGCCACCGCCGCGCCCACCGATTTCGACCGCCCCACCACCGTCTATGCCAACGGCTCCTGGGATCCGATGGATCACAACGACTCCAATGACCCCGTCCCCACCACCGGCGCGTCCGGCAGCGTGAGGCTGGCCGACCTGCGGGGCGCGGACTTTGACGACCCCCGCTGGGAGGAGCTGCTGGACCAACTCACCGTAGAGGAAATGGTGGAACTCATCACCTCCGGCGGCCACCAGACAGCGGAGATCCGCTCCGTGGGCAAGCTGCGCACCCTGGACACCGACGGCCCCGCCGGACTCAGCTCCCCCACCCTGAGCGCCTTCGGCACCGGCTACTGCTGCAACGTCATCATCGCCCAGACCTGGAACCGGGACCTGGCCTACCGCGCCGCTCAGGGCATCGCCAAGGAGTTCTATGAGGCGGGCATCGTGGGCTGGTACGCCCCCTCCATGAATATCCACCGCTCCTCCTTCGCGGGCCGCAACTTCGAATACTACTCCGAGGACGGCTTCCTGTCCGGCCAGCTGGCCCGGGAGCAGGTGCTGGCCTGTGAGGAGCAGGGCGTGTATCCCTACATCAAGCACTTCGCCCTCAACGACCAGGAGACCAACCGAAACGGCATCCTGTGCACCTGGACCACCGAGCAGGCCATGCGTGAGGTCTACCTGAAGCCCTTCGAGGAGGCGGTGAAGGCGGCCTCCCCCGGCAAGCTGGCCATTATGAGCTCCTATAACTACATCGGCACCGTCTGGGCGGCGGAGTGCGCCCAGCTGCAAAAGGACGTCCTGCGGGGCGAGTGGGGCTTCCGGGGCATGGTGCTGTCCGACTACTTCGGCAACTACGGCTATATGAACGCCGAGCGCGCCATCCGAGGCGGCACCGACATCATGCTGGATGTGGCGGGCAACTCCTCCATCATCGACACCACCAGCGGCACCTCCCTTCAGGCCATGCGCCAGGCGTGCAAGGACATCTTCTACACCACCGTGAACAGCGCCGCCTATGAGAATGACGCGGCCAACGCCATTCCCACCTGGCTGATGATTTCCTATATCGTTGAGGGTGTTATCGTGGCGGTGCTGATCCTGGCGGAAGTTCTCCTGATCCGCGGCTATCGGAAGAAAAAAGCAAAAGCGGCGTAATAAATCTCAAGTCTAATTGTACCGCCCCCTTCTCCGTTTCCGGGGGAGGGGGCGGTGTGTGTCCAGTGTGACAGAGGAGGGTTTTGGATTTGAAACATGAAAAATTGATCCAGCAGATGACGCTGGAGGAAAAATGCTACCTTCTTTCCGGCAAGGACTTCTGGCAGACCCGCAGGATCGAACGGCTGAACATCCCCAGCCTGTTTCTGTCCGACGGTCCCCATGGTGTGCGCAAGCAGGAGGGCTCCGGCGACCAGCTGGGCTTGAATCCGTCCCTGCCTGCCACCTGCTTTCCCACCGCCGCCACCATTGCCAACTCCTGGGACCCGGTGCTGGGCGAGGAGATCGGCGAGTACCTGGGCGAAGAAGCGGCCAGCCAGGGCGTGGGGGTTCTGCTGGGTCCGGGGCTGAACATCAAGAGGTCACCGTTGTGCGGGCGCAATTTTGAATACTTCTCCGAGGACCCCTATCTGGCGGGTAAGATGGCGGCGGGCTATGTCCGGGGTATCCAGAGAAATGGAATCTCCGCCTGTCCCAAGCACTTTGCCGCCAACTCCCAGGAGCTGCGGCGCATGGCATCGGACTCTGTGATGGACGAGCGGACCCTGCGGGAGATCTACCTCACCGGGTTTGAGATCGCGGTGAAGGAGGGCGGGGCCAAATCCATCATGTCGGCCTACAACCGGATCAACGGGGTTTATGCCAACGAGAACTACCATCTTTTGCAGGAGATCCTGCGGGACGAGTGGGGCTTCGACGGCTTTGTCGTTTCCGACTGGGGCGCCTCCAACGACCACGTGGAGGGTGTGCGCACCGGCTCCCACCTGGAGATGCCCACCACTGGAGGCGATTCCGATTTGGAATTGGTGCAGGCTGTCAAGGACGGCAGGCTGAGCGCCGGCCTCTTGGATCAGCGTGTGGACGAAATTCTGGATGTGATCTTGTCTGTTACCACTGCCATCAAGCCGCTGGAGGGTAAGCCCTTTGATGTGGAACAGCACCACGCCATGGCGGCGAAAGCCTCGGAACAGTCCATCGTGCTGCTGAAGAATGAAAACAATATTCTGCCGCTGAAAAAGGACGCAAAGGTGGCCGTTATCGGCGAATTTGCCCAGAAGGCGCGCTATCAGGGCGCGGGCTCCTCGGTGGTCAACCCCACCAAGCTGGACCACACCATGGACGTGATCGGCAATTTTGACCTGAATGTGGTGGGTTTTGAGCCAGGTTACCCCCGCTCTGGCAAGGGTGACTCAAATATGCTGCTCAAAGCGGTGGAATTGGCAAAAAAGGCGGAAATCGTGCTGCTGTACATCGGCCTGGACGAAATCAGCGAGAGTGAGGGGCTGGACCGGGCTTATATGCGCCTGCCCCAAAGCCAGGTGGATTTGATTGACGCCGTGGCGACGGTGAATCCCAATATTGTAGCTGTTATGTCTGCCGGTTCCGTTGTGGAGATGCCTTGGCTAAGCAAATGCAAAGCACTGATTCACGGCTATCTGTGCGGCCAGGCGGGGGCCTCCTCCGTCCTCAAGGCCATCATGGGTGAGGTGAATCCCTCCGGCAAGCTGGCGGAGACTTACCCCGTCAAGTACGAGGACGTGTCCTCCGCCCCCTATTTCCCCGCCAAGGAGCGCACCGCCGAATACCGTGAGAGCCTCTATGTTGGCTATCGGTACTTTGAAACTGCCAAGGTCCCCGTCCTGTTCCCCTTTGGCTTTGGCCTGAGCTACACGACCTTCGCCTATTCCGATTTGAATGTCAGCGACAAAGAGGTGACCTTCACCATCAAGAACACAGGCGGGATGGACGGCGCGGAGGTTGCCCAGCTCTATGTCTCCAAGACGGACGGGGAGGTGTTCCGCCCCGCCAAGGAGCTGAAGGGCTTCCAGAAGGTGTTCCTGAAGGCCGGAGAAAGCAAGAAAGTAACCATCCCCTTGGACGACAAGGCATTCCGCTACTTTAACGTGAACACCAACAAATTTGAGGTAGAGGGCGGCGAGTGGACCATCCTCATCGGCGCGTCCGCTGCGGATATCAAGCTGTCCGGCAAGGTTTCCGTCAAGGGCACCGAGGCCGCCAGCCCTTACGACAAGGCCAAATTCGCCAAGTATTTCTCCGGCGACATCAAAAACATCTCCGACGGGGAGTTCGAGGCCCTGTTGGGCCGTCCGATCCCGGATGGCAGTTGGAGCGGAACCCTGGACATGAACGACGCCATCTGCCAGCTTTACTATGCCAAAAGCTGGATCGCCCGGCTGGCGTACAAGATCCTGACCAATATGCTGAACAAGAGCATTGAGAAGGGCGAACCGAACCTGAACATCACCTTCATCTACAATATGCCTTTCCGCGGCATTGCCAAGATGACAGGCGGTATGTGCACGATGGAGATGGCGGAAGGGATGCTCACCGTCTGCAACGGGCACTTTTTCCGAGGAATTGGCAAAATGATCGGCGGCTTCTTCCGCGCGGGGAAGAAGCGGAAGATCGCAAACTCTCCCAATTTTCAGCTGGACTATATGCTGGAGTACAAGGAAGATAAGTATCAAAACAAGACGAAATAGGGAGGAGATACCATGAGTTTTACGGAAAAACACCCCAAATTGATGGAGTGGGTCCGCAAGGGCGGCCTGTTCCTCCTGTTCAGCTATTTTGTGACTTTCCTCAAGGCGCTGCTGCTCATGTTCCTGCCCGACTTGTTCCGGGGTGCGGTAGGCAACGCCGAATGGCTTTGGCCCGATATTCCTGTGTCCCTGTTCGGTGTCCAGTTTAATCTGGCCATCATCGGCAACGCGCTGGAGGAGGTGGACGGCGTGATCAGCGGCGGTCTGGCCTTCACCCTGGCCAACCTGGTGACTATCTGCTTTGGTGAGTGCATCAACTTCCCGCTCCAGCGCAATGTGACCTTCAAAAGCCACGGCCCGCTGGCGCCTCAGATCGGCCTGCACTTTCTGGCCACCATCGGCGTGTTCCTGGTGATGAACCTGTTCACCTGCATCTGGAACCCGGTGACCAACGCGCTGATCACCAACGCGGCCCTGCGCAACACCCTCCAGAGCATCGTTACCGCCGTGGTGACCGGCGGCGTGGCTATGGTCATTATCTTTGCCGTGGACAACAAAATCTTCGCGCCTGATTTTGGCAAAAAGTGAAAGGGGAAATTACCATGAAATTGAAGAAGAAAGCGGTCATTTTCGACCTGGACGGGGTCATTTGTTTCACAGACCGATTCCATTACCAGGCGTGGAAGGCCCTGGCGGACCGGCTGGGCATTTACTTCGACGAAAAGATCAATGACCGCCTGCGCGGCGTCAGCCGCATGGCCAGCCTGGACATCATTCTGGAGCGCTCGGACAAGGCGTACACCCAGGAGGAGAAGGAAGCCTTCGCCACCGAAAAAAACGACACCTACCGGGAGCTACTGAAAAACATGAGCCCCGCCGACCTGACCGACGAGGTAAAGGATACCCTGGTGGAACTCCGCAACCGCGGTTACAAACTGTCCATCGGCTCGTCCAGCAAGAACACCAAGTTTATCCTGGGACAGATCGGCCTGGGGAATTTCTTTGACGCCATTGCCGACGGCACCGACATCACCCGCTCCAAGCCAGGCCCGGAGGTGTTCCTCATCTCCGCCAAGAAGATCGGCATCGACCCGGCGGACTGTGCCGTGGTTGAGGACGCCAAGTCCGGCATCGAGGCGGCGAAGGCCGCAGGCATGACGGCCCTGGCCCTGTTTGGCGACGCCAAGGGCTGTGGGCTGGAGGACTACGACCTGACCTCTTTCTCCGATCTGCTGAACATCCTGCCGTGAATCAACGCGGGCGGATGGTATCCGCCCCTGCAAAAGGGCCACTGGGGTGCTGCCCCGGCGGCCCTGTTTTTTAGGGGGTAACATATGTGAAACCTTACGCATTTGGCGTGGATATCGGCGGGACAGCCATCAAGCTGGGCCTGTTCCATACGGATGGGACCCTGATTGAAAAGTGGCAGATACCGACGCGGACAGAAGAAAAGGGCCGCTTCATCCTGCCTGACGCGCTGACATCCATTCAAGAGGCCATGAAACGCCGGGCCATCCCCTGGGGTGCGATTGAAGGAGTGGGCATGGGGGTTCCAGGCCCGGTGGGAGACGACGGGACCGTGCTGCGCTGCGTCAACCTGGGCTGGGATGTGCTCAACGTGCCCCGGACGGTGCTGACACTGGAGCCACGGCTGTGGAACGTGCGGGCGGCCAACGACGTGAACGCCGCCGCCCTGGGAGAGCTGTGGCGGGGCGGCGCACGAGGCCGTCACAGCGCATTCCTGGTGACCCTGGGCACCGGCGTGGGCGGCGGGCTGGTGGTGAATGAGCGGATTGTCAACGGCAGCCACGGCGGCGCTGGGGAGATCGGACACTTCTGCGTGGAGCCTGATGAGACGGAACGGTGCAGCTGCGGCGGGCATGGATGCCTGGAGCAGTATTGCTCGGCAACAGGACTGCTCCGGCTGGCGAAAAAGGCGCTGGCGGAGAATCCGGGCGCCGTTTCCATCATGAAGGACAACGCCGATTTGACGGCAAAGGACGTGTGCGACGCGGCGAAAGCGGGCGATGCCCTGGCCCTGGAACTGCTGGACCGCCTGGGCCAACGCCTGGGTTGGGCGCTGACCGCTGTGGCGGGGACGGCGGACCCGGAGGTATTCGTCATCGGCGGCGGGCTGTCCAACGCCGGAAAAATCCTGTTGGGAAAAATTGAATTTTATTATCGAAAATACGCATTTCACGCCTTCCGGCACACCCCTCTTGCCCTGGCGGAGCTGGGGAACGACGCCGGGATTTACGGCTGCGTGCGGATGCTTTTGTGAGGAGGACAAATCATGCTGGACTTTAGCAAGGCCAACGAGTGGAAAATCATCGAGACCGACTTTGATCCCAGCGCCCTGGGAAAAGTGGAGGCCAATTTCTGCCTGGGCAACGGCTATCTGGGTCTGCGCTCCGCCACCGAGGAGCAGTATCGGGGCGAGACCCGGGACCTGCTGGTGGCGGGCATCTTTGACCGTTTTTCCCAGGAGGAGGTCACCGAGCTGCCCAACGCCGCCGATGTGACCAACATTGAGATCACGCTGAATGGGACCCGGTTCGATCTGACTCAGGGGACCATCCGAAGCTACCGCCGGGAGCTGAACATCCAGAACGGCCTGCTCACCCGGGAGGTGGAATGGACCTCTCCCAAGGGGGAAAACTTCAAGCTCAAATTTGAACGCATGGTGTCGCTGAAGCGGCTGCACACCATCGCCGCCCGGGTGAGCGTCACGCCGGAGCAGGACGCGTCCATTACGTTCCAGTCCGGCATCGACGGGCGGACCACCTGCGACGGCTCCCAGCACTTCACCGAGGGTGAGACCCGCTTCTATGACAAGAAGTACCTGCAATACACCCCGAGAACTATCCAGTCCGGCATTACCTTTGTGCTGGACGCCACCCATCATTTTTATGTGGACGGCGTGGCCGTGGAACCTAAGAGCGACATCAACATCCTGCGCCGGAGGATGTTCTCCAAGTTTTCGCTAGACGTAAAGGCGGGACAGACGGTGGTGCTGGAGAAATTCTCCAACGTGTTCACCAGCCGGGACAAGGAGCTGGAGGGTTACACCAAGCAGCAGCTCCAGGCCCACGCCCTGGCCCAGCTCCAGGAGGACGAGAAAGCCGGATTTAATGCGCTTTTGGCCGAATCCGCCGCCTGCTGGCTGGATAAGGTATGGATGCGGGCACCCATCACCATCGACGGCCCCGACTTCGACCAACTGGCCATCCGCTTTGCCCAGTATCATATGCAGCTCATGACCCCCGCCCACGACAATCGCATGAACATCGGGGCCAAGGGCCTGTCCGGCGAGGGCTACAAGGGCCACACCTTCTGGGACACCGAGATTTTCCTTCTGCCCTACTTCATCTTCAATATGCCCGAGGTGGCCCGGAGCCTGGAGAAATACCGCTACCTGTCCCTGCCCGGGGCCCACGCCAAGGCGGCGCGGGGCGGTTACGAGGGAGCGCAGTTCCCCTGGGAGAGCGCCTGGCTGGACGACGGCGAAGTGACGCCGGAGTACATGGGCACGGACATCGTGACCGGCCAGCTCATCAAGGTGTGGAGCGGGTTTATTGAGATCCACATTACCGCCGATGTCGCCTACGGGGTGTGGCAGTATTATATGTGTACCGGCGATCAGGACTTTATGGACAAATACGGCTACGAGCTGATGCTGGACTGCGCCAGGTTCTGGACCAGCCGCCTGGAGCCGGGTGAGGATGGAAAGCTGCACATCAATGACGTTGTTGGGCCGGATGAGTACAAGGAGCACGTGGATGACAACGCCTTCACCAACTACCTGGTGTGGTGGACGCTGGACAAGGCCATCCAGTACAGCGCCCAGTTGGAGGAGGAGAAGCCGGAGCTGTACGCCAGGCTGAATGAAAAGCTGGGGCTGGCGGCGCTGCGCCCCAGATGGGCGGAGCAAGTGGACAATATCTTCCTCACCCAGCCCAACGAGAATGGCGTGCTGCCCCAGGATTCCACCTACCTGACCTTGAAAGACATCGACCTGACCAAGTACAAGAAGCAGGCCCACGTGGGCGGCATCTACAAGGACTACAACCAGGAGCAGATTACCAAGATCCAGGTGTCCAAGCAGGCGGATGTCATGGTGTTGTTCCTGCTGTTGGAGGAGCTGTTCCCCCGCCAGGTGAAGCTGGCCAGCTGGGATTACTATGAGCCGAGGTGCCTCCATGACTCCAGCCTGTCCCTGTCTACCCACTCCGTCCTGGCCAGCGACATCGGCGACCCGGAGCTGGGCTATGAGATGTTCCGAAAAGCCTGCCTCATCGACCTGGATAACGCCAACCCCCATTCCTCCGATGCGGGTATCCATGCGGCCAGTTACGGCGGGCTGTGGCAGTGCGTGGTGCAGGGCTTCGGCGGCCTGCGTATGCTGGGCGGCAAACTGAGGATCAGCCCCAATTTGCCCAATGCGTGGAAGAAATTAAGCTACACTTTGATGTGGAAGGGGCAGAAGCTGGCGGTGACGGTCACACCAGGGATGGTGGAGATCGCCAACCAAGATGGCAGCGCGCCCGTTGCTTTAGAGGTTTGGGGCAAGGAATACACCTTTGAAAAAGAATTGGCTGTACTCAATAAAGCAAACTGATACGATGTAAAATTAACCCTAAAGCTCGGCGCTTTTAAAGGCGCCGGGCTTTTTGTCTAAAGCATCCAACGACAGGTCCCCCAATAATTTGCCCAAAGCCCTGCTCTCGCAGTTAAGAAACTTTTAGAACTCTTTTAGATTTGGTTTAGGTTTTATCGTTAGGCTATTCCATAGTTCCACCTGCGTCATAACAGCTTCAAGAAAGGATGTGAATTGCCAATGGAATTTCGCCATGAGTGGAAGCACGAAATTGACTTTTCCGATTTGTTGGCCCTCCGGCATCGGCTGGGGGCGGTGGCAAGGGCCGATGAGCACGCCGTAAACGGGCAGTATCTGATCCGCAGCCTATACTTTGACAACTTATCTGATAAGGCGCTGCGCGAAAAGATCGATGGAGTGAACCAGCGGGAAAAATTCCGCCTGCGCTACTACAATAAAGACCCGTCTGCCATACATCTGGAAAAGAAAAGCAAGCGGAATGGCTTGTGCAGAAAGCAGAGCGCGGCGCTGACATATGAGGAGGTCCAGGCCGTCATCGACGGTTTCTGGGATTGGATGCCGGTCAGCGAATGTGCACTGGTACAGGAATTGTACAGCAAAATGCTGAGTCAGGGGCTGCGGCCCAAAACCATTGTGGATTACACAAGGGAACCCTATGTTTTCGCCCCCGGCAACGTCCGCATCACACTGGATTATGACATTCGAACCAGCTTGAACTGCGAGTCGTTTTTGGACCCCGAATGTATCACCATTCCCGCAAAGGATTCTCCCATTATTTTAGAGGTGAAGTGGGACGAATTTCTGCCCTCCATCATTCGAGACGCCGTACAGCTGAAAGGCCGGCACACCTCCTCTTTTTCCAAATACATAATTCTCGAGAAAAAGTTGTGTAAAAGCAGACAAACAATGGTCAAGAAAACAGGAACAAATCAAGGGGCTGCCTGGACGGGGCACAGCCCAGCTTTTTACACAGGAGGGGTACTGCTTCCCCCCATTTTTCTTTGAACGTCACCAGGGCTTCATCCTCTGTGACAGCGGTATAGACCCTCTTCAAATCAGCCATCAGCGGCTTGATATCCTGATAGCTTACAAAACGGGTGGAGGAGCGGATCTGATGGACGATGCACCGCTGTACCTGACTGTGGGGATACACCGCCCCGATGGCCGGTTCTGCCATGCCGTCACCTCCGGCATGATCTATCTACAAAATCGTACAGGTGCATAAAATCCACTGTCCCATCTATTTCCCGAAGCAGGTGATCTTGCGGTATCCGATCCTCTAATGTCAGAAATTCCACCACGTTCCGCCGCAGTTCTTGTCCTTTGCTCAGCATCTCCTTCGCCTCTGCTCAATTTTACCTCATTTACGTGAAAAAGTTTGCCTTAAGGCAGGCTTTTTCGACATGCTGAGCGGCGCGGCCTCCAGGCCGCGCCGCTCCATATGACGGTATTTTGTGTTCAGTTCATCTCACGGCTCCGGCCAATGTTGATGGTGCCGTCCTGCATGTCGTCGATGGTGTCCAGGCTCCGGCCCGTGCCGTGGGCCACGCAGGAGATGGCGTCGTCGGCCACATAGGTCTCAATGCCGGTGTGGGACTCGATAAGCTTGTCAAAGCCCCAGACCAGCGACCCGCCGCCGGTCATAATGATGCCGTTGCTGGAGATGTCAGCCACCAGCTCGGGGGGGGTGCGCTCCAGCACGCCGTGGATGGCCTCCAGAATCCGGGAGCAGGGCTCCTCAAAGGCTTCGATCATCTCGCTGGAGGTGACGGAGAACACCCGGGGCAGACCGGTCATCAGGCAGCGGCCCTTGACCTCCATGGAGATCTCTTCCGGCCGGGGGAATACGCAGCCGATGGTCATTTTCAGTTCCTCCGCCGTGCGGTCGCCGATGAGCACGTTGTGCCGCTTGCGGATGTATTTCACCACCGCCTCGCTGAAGGCATCGCCCGCCACCTTGATGGAGGCCGACTCCACGATGCCGGACAGGGAGATGACGGCGATATCGGCGGTACCGCCGCCGATGTCCACCACCATGTGGCCGTCGGGCTGGGTGATGTCCACCCCCGCGCCGATGGCGGCGGCCAGGGGTTCCTCAATGAGGTAGACGCGCCGGGCGCCCGCCTGAATGCCGGCGTCGATGACGGCGCGCTCTTCCACCTCGGTGATGCCGGAGGGGACGCAGATGACCACCCTGGGCTTGAACAGGTGGACGGGAGCCACCTTGCGGATGAATTCCCGGAGCATACGCTCGGTCATGTCGTAGTCGGAGATGACGCCGTCCCGGAGGGGGCGGATGGCCACAATGTTGCCCGGGGTCTTGCCCAGCATCTGCTGAGCCTCGGTGCCAACCTTCAGCAGTTTGCCGGTGTTTTTGTCCAGCGCCACCACCGACGGCTCCCGGAGGACGATTCCCTTATCCTTGATAAAAACCAGCACGCTGGCGGTGCCCAAGTCGATACCGATATCCCTTGCAAACATAGCGTTTCACTCCTATATAGATACTGCGCCGGGCGCGATCTGTGGGAAGTCTGCCCATAAAGCGCTGTGGATAGTCATATGAAAACCCATGATTAGGTGTACGTGTTAATCATACCTGACAATTTCTGATTTTGCAAGCTTTTTTCCCACAAGGACTCCTTAATTTTTTATAAGGGAGCGACCCATTTTTCGTCGTATTGTTGTGAGGACTTTACCCGCAACCGGCGGGGTCCCGCAAGCCGCCCTGTTGAGCAAACTCTGCCCAGACAACACTTAGCCCCCAGCCGTCCTACATCTGCGGCTGGGGGCTTACTTCTGGGTCTGATTGTCCAAGGGCGTGTACCTTCACTTTCTTCCGAATCTATCGGATGGTTTGCGTTGGGGGTCCGCCTGAAACTGTTGTCTCCCTGTTTCCTCAAACAATGGTAGGCTTCAGACTGAATCTGGCTTCCGTCGCTTTTCAAAGCGTGTTTGGAACGAGCCGAGGCTACGTTTCACTTTGCGTTTCCCAATCGCAGAAAGAGTGGTGCGTTCTACGTTAATACATTGGACTCACCTTTTCCTTTCTGTCCATACTATACGATATCTCCCCGGATTTGTCAAGCATTTTTGTGAAAATTTTTCAAATTAATTATTACAGGCCGGGCAGCTCCCGTAGGGGCGGATCTTTGGCGGGACCGCTTGCCATTTGGCCGGAATTATTGTATCATTTTTCAAGTGAGCTGTGCGAGAGAAACCTTTTGGGAGCGTTCAAACTATGAGGATTATCATTTCCCCGGCGAAAAAAATGAATATTGACAGGGACAGCTTTGCCGTGGAGGCAACGCCCCGGTTTTTGGCGGACACGGAGCGGCTGATAGCGGCCATGCAGGCCATGTCCGACGGTGAGCTGCAAACCCTCTGGAAGTGTAACGACGCCATCGCCCGGCAGAATGTGGCGCGTCTGCGGGACATGGACCTGCGGCGCAGGCTCACACCGGCCATCCTGTCCTATGAGGGCATCCAGTACCAGTACATGGCCCCCAGGGTGATGGAGGCGGGGCAGCTGGACTATCTGCGGGAGCGCCTGCGGATTTTGTCCGGCTTTTACGGTCTGCTGCGTCCCTTTGACGGCGTGACGCCCTATCGGTTGGAGATGCAGGCCAAGCTGTCTGTGGACGGCGCGAGGGATCTGTACGCCTTCTGGGGGAACAAGCTGGCGGAAAGGCTGGCCGGGGAGACGGATTGGGTGCTGAACCTGGCCTCCAAGGAATACAGCCGGGCTGTGGAGCCGCGTCTGCCGCCGGGGGTCCGTTGCCTCACCTGCACTTTTGGCGAATGGAGGGATGGGAAGGTGGTTGAGAAGGGCACGATGTGTAAAATGGCCCGTGGGCAGATGGTGCGCTGGCTGGCGAAAAACCGAATCGAACAGGCGGAGGACATCCGGGCGTTTTCGGATTTGGAGTACCGTTTTGATTCGGATTTATCGGACAGGGATCATTTTGTATTTATAAAAGGAGGCCGCTGACCCATCAAAGGCCGGAGCCGCTGAAGAAGCGCGAGGCGCGGGAAGGGCTTGCTTTGCGGACGCGCTTCCAGAGAAAACCAGCGGTTGAATTTGAATACCCTTCCAAATCCTGCGGATAATATTGATGGAACGATACAAACAAATGCCGCGGGAAGCAGCGGCACAACGCAGGAGGAATACCATGAAAGCAACTGGGATCGTGCGCCGCATCGACGACCTGGGCCGGGTGGTGATCCCCAAGGAGATCCGGCGCACTATGCGTATCCGGGAAGGCGACCCCTTGGAGATCTACACGGACCGGGAGGGCGGCGTCATTTTCAAGAAATATTCGCAATTGGGCGACGTGTCCGACTTCGCCGCCCAGCTGTGTGACACCATCAGCCGGGTGGCGGGCCTGCCCGCCGTCATCACCGACCGGGACAGCGTTATCGCCGCCGGGGGAGTGCCCCGCCGGGAGGTGGTGGACAAGCGCGTGTCCCCACAGGTGGAGCAGCTGATGGAGGAGCGCCGCGGCGTCCAGGCCGAGCAGCCCCTGCCCCTGTGCGACGGCGGGGAGAAGTACCGGGTGCTCATCGCGGTGCCCATCCTGTCCGAGGGGGACGTGCTGGGCTGTGTGGCCTTCGTCAGTGACGGGGACGCCCCCGCCTTAGGGGACGTGGAGCTGAAGCTGGCCCAGACGGTGGCCGGGTTCCTGGGACGGCACATGGAGAGCTGAGACATTCGCTGGGAACAGTTGAAAAGCGGGTTCGCCTGGTCAGAGGGCAGGCGGACCCGTTTTTTAAAAATATCTGCCGCGCCGCATTGATTTTGCCCCCTGGGGCTGATAAAATGTATTCCATCACATGATGAATCGGAGGTACGTGATGAATTACCGTGAACTGGGCAAGACCGGCCTGATGGTCAGTGAGATCGGCTTCGGCGCGGAGTGGATGGAGCGCCACACCCCGGCGGAGTGCAGGGCGGTGCTGGACCGGGCGGAGGAGCTGGGGATCAATATTTTGGACTGCTGGATGTCCGACCCGAAGGTGCGGGACAGCCTGGGCCAGGCCCTGGCCGGACGGCGGGACCGCTGGCACATCCAGGGGCACATCGGCTCCACCTGGCAGGGCGGGCAGTACGTCCGCACCCGGGAGGTGGACCTGTGCCGGGCGGCTTTTGAGGACCTGCTGGCCCGGCTCAGGACGGACTACATCGACCTGGGCATGATCCACTTTGTGGACACCGAGGCCGATTGGGAGGGGGCTATGAACGGTCCTTTCCTGGACTACGTGAAGGAGCTGAAGGCAAAGGGGACCATCCGCCACATCGGCATGAGCACCCACAACCCGGCGATGGCCAAACGGGCGGTGGAGCACGGCCTGGTGGAGATGCTGCTGTTCAGCGTGAACCCCGCCTTCGACATGCATCCGGCCACCGACGACCTGGATACATATTTCGACTGGGAGAACTACCGGGAGGACCTGGGGGGCATCGACCCCCAGCGGGCGGAGCTCTACAGGCTGTGCGAGCAGCACGGCGTGGGTATCACGGTGATGAAACCCTACGCCGGGGGACGGCTGTTCGACGCCCAGCGATCCCCCTTCGGCGTGGCCCTGACGCCGGTGCAGTGTATCCACTACTGCCTCACCCGGCCCGGGGTGGCGGCGGTGATGGCGGGGTACGACACCCCGGAGCACGTGGAGCAGGCCGTGGCCTATGAGACGGCGTCGGACGGGGAAAAGGACTACGCCGGTGTGCTGGCCCGGGCGCCCAAGCACACCTTCGGCCAGGGTGAGTGCACCTACTGCGGCCATTGCAAGCCCTGCCCGGCGAACATCGACATTGCCATGGTCAACAAGTATTACGACCTGGCCTCCATGCAGCCCCAGGTGCCCGGTACGGTGCGGGCCCACTACCTGGCCCTGGACCACCGGGCGGACGAGTGCGTGGGCTGTAAGGCCTGTGAGAGCCGCTGCCCCTTCGGGGTGCGGATCGCACAGCGGATGGAGCGGGCGGCGGCGCTGTTCCGGGACTGAACGGTCCCCATGCGGGCGGACGCTCCCAGGTCAAAATTTGACATTTCTTTTAAAATGTAAATTAATTGCCCGCTATCTTTTGGCAGAGTGCAAAATTGACTTGGGTTGTTTACAAACTGTTCATAAAACATCTGAAAAATATCCACACTTTCCCAGGGGACGCGGCTATAATGTGCCTACCGTGAGCGAACCGCCCACGGGTCATTCCAAGGGAAAGGATGTGAGAGCTTCATGTATATGCTCAACTACAAGAACACCTGCCAGCGCAAGATGCCGCTGACGCAGCGCGTTGCCGCTTTCTTCAACGGTCTGGTCAACGGCGCACAGTAAACCGGCCCGTCAGACGCGGAGAGACGCGTTTGGCGGGTCGGCGCCGTTTTCCGGACAAAGGAGAATGGCATAAGGTCAATACCATCGGTTCCCCCTCCGGCGGACCGTGATAAAAACACCCCGGGCAGCTTTGCTGTCCCGGGGTGTAATTGTATCCTTTTATTCCACAGGCACGGTCCAGCCGTGGGTGTCCTCCACGGCGCCCCACTGGATGCCGGTGAGGGTGTCGTACAGCTTCTGGGTCAGCGGGCCGATATTGCCCCCGCTGACGGTGACCCTGCGGCCCTCCCAGGCCAGCAGGCCGATGGGGGACACCACCGCCGCCGTACCGGTGCCCCAGGCCTCCTCCAAAGTGCCCGCCTGGGCGGCGTCAAACAGCTCCTGGGCGGAGATGAGCCGCTCCTCCACCGGGATGCCCCAGCTGCGGATCAGTTCCAGGCAGCTCTTGCGGGTGATGCCGGGGAGGACGGACCCGGTGAGCTCCGGGGTGACCACAGTGCCGTTGATCTTGAACATCACGTTCATGGAGCCCACTTCTTCAATATACTTGCGGTGGACGCCGTCCAGCCAGAGCACCTGGGAGAAGCCCTGCTCCTCCGCCCGTTCTCCGGCCCGGATGGAGGCGGCGTAGTTGCCGCCGCACTTGGTGAAGCCGGTGCCTCCCTTGACCGCCCGCACGTCCTCGTCCTCCACGTAGATCTTCACGGGGTTGATGCCCTCGGGGTAGTAGGCCCCCACAGGGCAGCAGATGACGGCGAACAGGTAGCTGTGGGAAGCGTGGACCCCAAGCCCGTTGTCGGTGGCGATGATGAAGGGACGGATGTAGAGGGAGGTCCCCACCTTGTGGGGCACCCAGCTCTGGTCCGTGGCCACAATGGCCTTGACGGCCTGAACGAAGTCGTCCTCGGGGATCTCGGGGATGCACAGGCGGCGGCAGGAGGAGTTCATCCGCTTGGCGTTCTCATAGGGGCGGAAGAGCTGCACCTTGCCCGCCGGGGTGCGGTAGGCCTTCATGCCCTCGAAGATCTCCTGGGCGTAGTGGAAGACCATGCAGGACAGGTCGAAGGGCAGGGGGCCATAGGGCACCACCCGGGGGTTGTGCCAGCCCTGGCCGTCGTCATAGTTCATCAGGAACATGTGGTCGGTGAAGGTCTTGCCGAACACCAGGGTGTCGGGGTCGGGCTGGGGTTTTAATGTGGCGGCGCGGGTGATTTTGATATCCAGCATAAGGATCGCTCCTTTGACGATGTAAAGTGATAATATTATACCAGTGTTGGCCGCCGGGCGCAATGGTGATTTTGCTGAAATAAAGAAAAGATGTGGGCTGCCGGTTTCGCGCGCCAGAGCATATTCCCTGTGCCGGGAGAGCGGGCCCTCTGGATTTTGGTCCAGAGGGCCCGTTTTTTTGCGATCCGCTCAGAACAGGCCGGAGATGACCCCGTTTTCGTCCACGTCGATCTTTTCCGCGGCAGGGACCTTGGGCAGTCCGGGCATGGTCATGATGTCCCCTGTCTGCACCACCACAAAGCCCGCTCCGGCGGAGGCCTTCACCTTGGACACGGTGACGGCAAAGCCCTCCGGGCGGCCCAGCTTGGCCGGGTCGTCGGACAGGGAGTACTGGGTCTTGGCCATGCACACCGGCAGGCCGCCGAACCCCATGGCCTCCAGCCGGTCCAGTTCCTTGGCGGCGATGCCGGAATAGCTGACGCCGGCCCCGCCGTAGATCCGCTTGACAATGGTCTCGATCTTCTCCCGCAGGGGCCGGTCCAGCTCATAGGCGAAATGGAACTGGTGGGGCAGTTCGCACAGCCGCAGGACTTCCTCCGCCAGCTCTAAGCCGCCCTGGCCCCCTTTGCCCCAGACCTCGGACAAGGCCACGTTCACCCCCAGCTCCCGGCACTTGTCCCGGATGAGGGCCAGCTCCGCGTCGGTGTCGTTGACGAAGCGGTTGATGGCTACCACGCAGGGCAGGCCGTACACCTGAGTGATGTTCTCCACGTGCTTGAGCAGGTTGGGCAAGCCCTTCTCCAGGGCCTCCAGGTTCTCTGACCTCAGATCGGCCTTGGCCGCGCCGCCGTTGTACTTCAGCGCCTTCACCGTGGCCACGATGACCACTGCGCTGGGGTCCATCCCCGCCGCCCGGCACTTGATGTCCAGGAACTTCTCCGCCCCCAGGTCCGCGCCGAAGCCCGCCTCGGTGACCACGTAGTCTGCCAGCTTCAGGGCGGTGTCGGTGGCGGAGACGGAGTTGCAGCCGTGGGCGATGTTGGCGAAGGGCCCGCCGTGGACCAGGGCGGGGGTGTTCTCCAGGGTCTGGACCAGGTTGGGCTTGATGGCGTCCTTCAGCAGGGCGGCCATGGCCCCCTGGGCCTTCAGGTGGTTGGCGGTGACGGGCTTGTCGTCGTAGGTGTAGCCCACGATGATCCGGGCCAACCGCTTCTTCAGATCCTTCAGGTCGGAGGCCAGGCACAGCACCGCCATGATCTCGCTGGCCACAGTGATGTCAAAGCCGTCCTCCCGGGGCACCCCCTGCATCCGGCCCCCCAGGCCGTCCACGATGTTCCGCAGCTGCCGGTCGTTCATGTCTACGCACCGCCGCCAGGTGATTTTCTTCACGTCGATACCCAGGGCGTTGCCCTGCTGGATGTGGTTGTCCAGCATGGCGGCCAGCAGGTTGTTGGCCGCGCCGATGGCGTGGAAGTCGCCGGTGAAGTGGAGGTTGATATCCTCCATAGGCACCACCTGGGCGTAACCGCCTCCGGCCGCGCCCCCTTTCACTCCAAACACAGGACCCAGGGAGGGCTCCCGCAGGCACAAAAGCACGTTTTTATCCAGCCGCTTCAGCGCGTCGGCCAGTCCCACGCTGGTGGTGGTCTTGCCCTCCCCGGCGGGAGTGGGGTTGATGGCGGTGACCAGGATCAGCTTTCCCTTCCGGGGCCTGTCCCGCAGGGGGCCGATGTCGATCTTGGCCTTGACCCGGCCATAGTGCTCCAGCAGGCCCTCGTCGATGCCCGCCTGGGCGGCCACCTGGCCGATGGGCAGCATGTTTGCGCTCTGGGCGATCTCAATGTCAGTCTTCACAGCGTGTCCTCCTCATTTTCGGTTTCCATAATGGCGGTCATAACTCCTGATACGGAGAGTTATCCACAACTTCCACAAGGTTTTCAACAACTTCAACACCTACGGCCCCAATGGATTTGGGAGAACCTAAATATTTATGCACGGCCCGAAAGCCTAGTTTTATCATCGGTTAAAGCGCAAAAAATGGTTGACATAACAGAAATGATTACCCTTTGGATATATCCAGGCTGGCCTTGGCGTTCAGTTCCCACCCGGCGGTATGGCCCGCCAGGTACTCGTAATAGCCCTGGCTGCCGATCATGGCGGCATTGTCGCCGCACAGGGCCAGCGGCGGGAGCCACAGCCTGGCCCCGGCCTGGGCGCAGGCGGCCTCCAGGTCCGCCCGGATGCGGCTGTTGGCGGCCACCCCCCCCGCCACGGCGATTTTGCGGTAGCCTGTCATGCGGTCGGCCTCCATCACCCGGGGGATCAGGGAATCGGACACGGCGGCGGCGAAGGAGGCCGCCAGGTCATGGAGGTCCAGCGCCTCTCCCTTCTGCTGGGCGTTGTGGATGGTGTTGAGCACCGCCGTTTTGAGGCCGGAAAAGGACATGTCCAGAGGGTGATCGGCCACGTGGGCCCGGGGGAAGGAGTACGCCTTGCCGTCGCCCCCCTGGGCCATCCTGTCCATGGGCCCGCCGCCGGGGTAGCCCAGCCCCAGCACCCGGGCGGTCTTGTCAAAGCACTCTCCCGCCGCGTCGTCCCTTGTACCCCCCAGCACCTCAAAATGGGTGTAGTCCTTCACGTCCACCAGGGCGGTGGTGCCGCCGGACACGCACAGGCACAGGAAGGGGGGCTCCAGGTCGGGGTGGGCCAGGTAGTTGGCGGCAATGTGCCCCCGGACGTGGTGGACGGGGATCAGCGGCACTCCTAAGCCGAAAGCGGCGGACTTGGCGAAGGATACACCCACCAGCAGGGCCCCGATGAGGCCGGGGGCATAGGTCACCGCAACGGCGTCGATGTCCTGCTTGGACAGCTCCGCCTGCCGCAGGGCCTCGTCCGCCAGGCCGGAAATGGCCTCCACATGCTTCCGGGAGGCGATCTCCGGCACCACGCCGCCGTAAATAGCGTGCATGTCCGCCGAGGAGGCGATCACTGAGGACAGAATCGTCCGACCGTCCCGCACCACAGCGGCGGCGGTCTCGTCACAGGAGGATTCAAAGGCCAGAATATTCATGCAATCACGCTTTCTCTCAAAGTAAGTCGAGCTGAAAATATTGGGAGGAAACGCCGTCCTCCACAAATTCCTCCACCCGCCGGAAGCCGTTTTTCTCCAGCACCCGGATGGAGGAGAGATTGCTGGAATAGGTGAACGCGCCCACGACCTTCAGGCCGTATTTTCCCGCGATCTCAAGGAGGAATATGTTCAGGGCCTTGGACGCGACGCCCTGCCCCCAGAGCGATGGCTCGAACACGCAGTAGCTCACCATGGCGTTGGGCGTGCCGCCTGGGTCAATGCCGCAGCACCACACGTCGCCCACATACTGCCCGTCCGCCAGAATGGTTCGGCCATAACTGGACGCGCCGGGACGCTGGGAGGCGTAAAAGTCCGCCACCGCCTCCTCCACCGTCCGCGCCTTCTGGGGCAGGACCTTCCGAATGGCTGCATTGCTGGTTTTTTCAAAATAGATGGCGGCGGTTTCGGCGGCGCGGCGCCCTAAAGTGACGTCCATGTCAGTCCTCCAGGGAGGGATACGCCTCCTCCACCCACTCCGGGGCGGGCTTGACGGCCTCGTTCGGATTCAAGGGGAGCTGGATATACCGCTCCATGTGGGCCGGGGAAAAATACTCCGCGTATACCCCCCGGTGGATGGCCTCTACCTTTCGGTCGTCCGTCTCCGGGCCCCGGTAGAGGCAGCTAAACCGCACCCCGAACAGGGCGCACTGATAGTCCAGCAGCCGGAAGCCGTTGCGCTCATAGAAGGCGAGCCGGCGCTGGCGCAGCTCGTTGATGTCGGGGTCATGGGAGCAGGGGGCCTCCGCCTCGCCGAAGAGCTGGCCGTACCGCTGGTACAGCAGCTCCAAAATTTTCGTGCCCTGCCCGGCGTTGCGCAGCCCCCGCAGCACCCCGAAATACTCCAGCAGCGCGCCGGAGCGGTCTTTTGTCAGCCACAGCATGGCGTAGCCCACCGGCTGCCCATTCTCCGTAATGAGCAGGGGGTCATACCGGCCCAAGTCCATCAGCCGGAGCATGGCCTTTAGGGGCTTCAGCTCCGAGTGGGGGAAATCCTCCATGATCTCGTTTTGGTAGAGGGCGGCGAGCTCCTCCTTGTTCAATAGCTTCAGTTCCATTTTTAAACTCTCCTAAAATGTCAATGTCATTAAAATCGCGTCCTCCCGGGGCGCTTCGTAGTAGTTTTTCCGCCGTCCCACCGCCGCGAAGCCGTGCTTTTCGTACAGCGCCATGGCGGGGGCGTTGGAGGCGCGGACCTCCAGCATGAGGCAGGCCAGGTGCTCCCGCCCGAAGCCGGTGAGGGCGGACAGCAGGGCGTCCGCCACCCCCTGGCGGCGGGCCTGCGGGGCCACGGCGATGTTGTCCAGATTGCCCTCGTCCAAAACGACGGACAGCACGGCGTAACCCAGAACGGAGCCATCCTCCCCCTGCGCCAGCAGGACGGAGGTATTGGGGCTGTCCAGTGCGGCCTGGAACAGCTCGACGCTCCAGGGGTCGGCGGGGAAGCAGACCTGTTCCAGCGCCGCCACAGCGGGCAAACGCTCTTTTGTCATGGGTATGATTTGAATTCTCACAGCGCCCTCCCAGGTTGGTTGTCGTGCGGGAACGGACAGGTTTTGCAAAGCGGCCGTCAGCGGATTAAAGCTCTTTTTGGTTACTTTTTCTCTCGAGAAAAAGTAACTACAGCCGGGACGCCACCTCCAGGGCCACCCGGAGGTATTTCTCGTAGTCGGAAGCGGGCACCGCCCCCATGGTGCGCCTGTCCCAGGCGGCTCCGTCCAGGCTGTCCTCGGCGTAGAGGAACTGGTACACCTCCGCGCCCCGGAACCGGGCCACCGCCATGGCGGAGGCGCACTCCATGTCCACGGCGATGCAGCCGTCCGCCTTGCGCTTTTCCATGTTGTTCCGGGTCTCCCGGTAGAAAGCGTCCGTGGTCCACACCCGGCCTTTTACATAGGGCAGATGAAGCTCGTCAAAGATCTCGCCCAGCCGTTCCGCCGTGGGGATGTCCACATAGTCGCCGACAGGCATGTAGTGGTAGCTGGTGCCCTCGTCCCGGTAGGCCTGGGTGGGGAGGATGAGGTGTCCTGCGGCCAGAGCGGAGTCCAGTACCCCGCAGGCGCCGTAGAGCAGCACCTTTTTCGCGCCCATGGCCAAAGTCTCCTCCAACAGTCCCGCCGTCCCCGCGCCGCCGATCAGGGTCTGGAAAATGCCGATGCTCCGCCCGTTCCAGTCCAGCTTGTAGACTGGGATGTCCCGGCCCTCCCGGTGGGTGGCAATGACCTCTGTGGGGCAGACGTGCTCCAATACCTGGAAAGTTTCTTCCTTGAAGGTCATGATGACCGTCTCTGGAAAGGCTTCTACCGGATGAAACGATCTCTGTAGTTCAAATTTTACGATTTCCTCAGAATCGGGGTCAAAGGTGTCGAATAAGCTCATAAAAATCCCTCCCTAATGGGCGTCTGCCCAGGTGCGGCCCGCCTTGGCGTCGGCCACCAGGGGCACTGCCAACGCCGCCACCCCCTCCATCTCCTCTTGGAGCAGGGCCTTGACCCGGTCCGCCTCGCCCTCGGGGCACTCCACGATGAGCTCGTCGTGGACCTGGAGCACCAGCCGGGCCTCCAGCCCCTCCGCCCGCAGCCGAGTGTCCACTTTTATCATAGCCAGCTTGATGATGTCCGCCGCCGTGCCCTGGATGGGCATGTTCAGCGCCACCCGCTCCCCAAAGGACCGGGTGTTGAAGTTGGAGCTCTTCAGCTCCGGCAGCCAGCGCCGCCGCCCGTACATCGTGGACACAAAGCCGTCCTCCCGGCCCTGCTCCACCACCCGGTCCATATAGGCCCGGACGCCGGAATAGTGCTCAAAATACTTTTCCATATACTCCTTGGCCTGGGCCACGGTGACGTGGATGTCGTCGGACAGGGAGAAGGCCGAGATGCCGTACACGATGCCGAAATTCACCGCTTTTGCCGCCCGGCGCAGCTCCGGGGGCACCTGGTCCTGGGGGAGGCCGAACACCTGGGAGGCGGTGACGGTGTGGATATCCACCCCGGAGTTGAAGCCGCCGATCATGGCCTGGTCCCCGGACATGTGGGCCAGCAGCCGCAGCTCGATCTGGGAGTAGTCCGCGTCCACCAGCACCTTGCCCGCCGGGGCTGTGAACATCTTGCGCATCTCCGCCCCCAGGGGGGTGCGTACGGGGATATTTTGCAGGTTCGGCTCGGTGGAGGACAGCCGCCCGGTGGCGGTGACGGTGTTCTGAAAGCTGGTGTGAATCCGCCCGTCGGCGGCGATGACCTTGCCCAGGCCCTCCACATAGGTGGAGTTCAGTTTGGTGAGCTGGCGGTAGTCCAGCACCTTGCCCACGATCTCATGCCTGGGCCGCAGTTTTTCCAGCACGTCGGCGTTGGTGGAGTAGCCCGTTTTCGTCTTTTTGATGGGGGGCAGGCCCAGCTTGTCAAAGAGGATGTGTCCCAGCTGCTTGGGAGAGAGAATGTTGAACTCCTCCCCGGCCAGGGAATAGATCTCCTGGGTGAGAACGTCGATACCCAGCTGGAGCTGCTTGCCGAAATCTGCCAGCGCCTGGCCGTCCACCAGCACCCCGGCCTTCTCCATCCGAGCCAGCACCGGGCACAGGGGGAGCTCGATGTCCGTCAGCACCGGCATCAGTCCCAGCTTCTCCAGCTTGGGCTTGAACAGCTGGTAAAACGCTTCGATCCACGCCACATCCTCATACCAGGCGGTTTGAGCCTTCAGCCCGTCGTCCAGCAGGGAGAAGGCGGTCTCGTCTTTGTAGGCGGCGTTCAGCTCCACTTCCTTTTTGAAATAGGACATGGCCAGCTTGCGCAGCTCGTAGCTCCCCGCCGTGGGGTCCAGCAGGTAGGCGGCCAGCTCCGTGTCGAACAGGAAGCCCGCCCCCTCAATCCCCTCGTCCAGCAGGTCGCGGCACAGCTCCTTGACCCCGTGGGCCGCCTTTTTTACGGTGGGGCCGAACAGGACGGCCAGCAGGGCGCGGTAGTCCCCCTCGTACCGGCCGGCCCGGATGTCGTAGAGATACGCCCGCCTGCCGTCCTCCTCGCTGACGGACACCGCCACCCCCGCCAGACCGGGCAGGGGCAGGACGGCCGCGCAGTCCGCCCCCTCCCACTTGGGCAGGGCGGCGGCGAAGTCTGCCTCGGTGAGGATGGGCGCCACGGTGACCTGGACCTCCTCCGGCTCCGCCTCGGGGGCAGAGACTGCGGGACCGGGGGTGAGCTTCAGCTTGTCGATGAGCTTGTTAAACTCCAATTGGAGCAGCTTTTCGTATAAAACCGGGCCGTTGAAGGGCTTTCGCTCCGTGTCCGCCGGGCGGAAGTCCATGGGGGCGTCGGTGCGGATGACGGCCAGGTCATAGCTCATCCGGGCGTCCGCCTCTCCCTCGGTGAGCTTTTTGATGACGCCCGGCTTGGCGTCGATATCGGGGAGCTTTTCATAGATGGCGTCCACGGAATGATATGTCTGGATCAGGGCCATGGCGGTCTTCTCCCCCACCCCCTTCACCCCGGGGTAGTTGTCCGACGAGTCCCCCATCAGGGCCTTCAGATCGATCATGTGGATGGGGTCGAAGCCGTACTCCCCCTGGAACTCCTCGGGGGTCACGTTCCGGGTGGTGGTCTGGCCCATGCGGGTGGTGACCAGCTTTACGCACGTGTGCCCGTCCACCAGCTGCAGGGAATCCTTGTCCCCGGTGACAATGACGGTCTCCCCCCCCTGGGCGGCGTTCACCCGGGCCATGGTGCCTAAGAGGTCGTCCGCCTCCCAGCCCTCCAGCTCGTATCGGTGGATGTTCATGGCGTCCAGCACCTCCTTGAGCACCGGCATCTGGACAGCCAGTTCCTCCGGCATCCCCTTGCGCTGGGCCTTGTACCCGGCGAACGCCTTGTGGCGGAAGGTGGGAGCCCGCATGTCGAAGGCCACCGCCAGCCCCTGGGGCTGCTCCTCGTCCAGCAGCTTGAGCAGGATGTTCAAAAAGCCGAAAATGGCGTTGGTGGGCAGGCCCTCCCGGGTAGTCAGGTTTTGACTGACGCCGTAAAAGGCCCGGTTGACGATGGAATTGCCGTCGATGGCCATGAGCTTCATAAAGGGGACACCTCGCATTGTGATGAGAATGATATAGTATACCACTTTTCGGGCCCGGAAGCAAGCGGTGAGGGGCGTCCTTCCGGCCCTCGGGGCCGGGGGGCAGCCCCTATGATTAGTTTGCAGGGTACAAGCACCGTTAGCTTGCTACCCAGCAAGCTAATTTTTTTATACCTTTATGCCAGAAAAGAGGTGAAAACAGCGTGGCAGGCTACGCTTTCCAATCCCTCCAGGCCAGGCAAAGGCTCCAGACACTTTGGGAGGAACAGGGCCAGACGACAAAGGCCCTGGCAAATTCCCTGAGCGTGCCCCTCTCCACTGTCTACACGGAGTTGCGCCGTGGCAGATCAGGGGACAGGCTCCCGGACCAGCGCCTCAAATATGACGCTGATCTTGCCCAGCTAAGGATGCAACAGGAGTTTGAGCAGAGAGGCCGCAAGACTGCCAGGGCATAGCACCCGCACCATCAAAAACTTCTAACTAAGGAGGAAATCAGACCATGCCCTCTGTCAAACCCATCACTTTGAACGCACGCCCGCCCCAAGTGGAGTGCATCGGAGCCGTCCGGCTCACCCCGGAGGCGGAGCGGGTGGTCCGCCGGTTGAGCTACAAGACCGGCCTCCCCATCCGCCAGATCGTCTCCGAAATCATCATCCAAGCTGAAAACCTCATCGAGATCAACACCCCCGGCACGGATGAGGATGACACTCTGGACCAGAACAACTAAGGAGGACCGAACCGTGTACGAGTACAAATGGAGCGTTGGCATCCGCCACAAAATCACCCGTGAAAAGCTCAACCTCACCGTATGGGCCCCCACCAATGATGAGGCCACCCACAAGCTGTGCGGCGTCCTCATCGGTCCTGAGTGTGAGTATGAGTGGACCGGCACCGGCCCCATCTACGAAAACAACCAGAACGTGCGGCGGGAAATCACCCCTATCAATCACTAAGGAGGAGAACACAACATGAAAGTCCCCGTTTCAAGCATCGCCCCCGGCAAGACCGTCCTCTACCGTGGGGAGCCCTACATCGTCCTGGAGCACCACCAGGAGAGCACCCTGCTCATGGGCGTGGAGTGGGTCAAGCACCCCTTTGGCTCCAGCAACAACTTTGCGGCCAGCTCCCTCCGCTCCCACCTCAACAGCGTCTATCTGGACACGCTGACCCAGGGCAACCCGGATGAGATCATCACCCGCACGGTGGACCTCACCGCCCTCAACGGCTCCAAGGAGTACGGCACCTATGAGGCCAAGGTGGCCCCGCTGACCCTGGATGAGCTCCGTCAGTATCACGACATCATCCCCAAGCCGGAGGTGTGGGAGTGGTCCGCCACCCCCTGGAGCACCCCCAAGGTGGATGAGGATGACACATGGGTCCTTGGCTTGGGCTCCAACGGCCTCGACGGCAGCTTCTGCTCCAGCACCTACGGCTCCCGCCCCGCTTTCCTCATTCCCTCCGCCCTCGACATTGAGGTTGACGGCGATGAGGCCCCGGAGAACTCCAACCCCCTGGAGGCATATGACACCAAGGCGCTTGTGCATGAGCTTTCCGCCTGATCGTTACGGTAATACATCTCTTTTACCCCCATATTCCCTGGATTTTGTGGAATCCCTCTGTTTTTGGCCCCTTTTATGATACCAGATGTTTGAACCTTATTCTACCTTTTCACGCCTTTTTCTTGTCCTGTATTTCACATCCACGTATTTTTGTTGTGGATTTTGCTTCTTCAGTAGACCCTAACTATATAGGTAACAATAACCATAGTTATCATTTTTCCTTTCTCAGTGAAAATCCATTTTCCCTATCCTAACAAGCCTATTGACTGCTTCAATATATTTTCAAAATTCTTAAAAGGCTCTTTCCTCACTAAACTAACCCCACACTTTCAAAAGTATCAACCAGCCTATAAAATGTATGAAAATCAATGCTTGCAATTTTAAGGAAAAGTGTATAAAAACAGGCTGGACAAATAATGCCCAGCCTGTTTTATGCCTTAATGCTTATTTTCGACCTTCCAACGCTTTGCCATTGCCCTTGTGATTGGTTGAAGTGCCGCCACGTCCTGAATGATTTGCCCATCTGCACCCATAAACAGCTCCGCTACCTTGATACCCTGGGGAGTATATACAGTATAAAATTGTCCATTCTACGCCACTACAAGCCCATTCATCATTGCTTTTCCCCACCTTCCTTATAAAAATGATATCTTATTATGCAATTCATGTTTTTTATTTAGTATCACCCCTAATAAAAAGTAAAGGGCTGATTACTCAGCCCCTTTCTTACTATTCTTGCCTACCTTTATTACTTGCTTCGGCTTTGCCATTATAAACCACCTACCAAACCCTTTAATGTCATTAAGTTAAGTATATCCTCCAATATTTTACCCCCATTTACCTTTCGTATTGATAATGCTATTTGAAAATCCGTTCGTCATTATGACGGATTGAATGGATTGAAAAAGTGAGGGTGTTCGAGTACACAAGGAAACAGTTGACTTGTGCCAACTGCTTCCTTGCTGTATGTAATAATTTGAATGATTTAATCACCATAATCAATGGTAGCATCTGTATCCCAGGGATCATCCATTTTTTCAAAACCTGAATCATCTCCATCTGGATTGAAATTAGGATCATAGCCTGCTGGACGCGAATTTGGTAACTGTGGAATAGTATTGTCAGGAGTGCCGGGTGTCTGTGTGCCAGTATTAGGAGGTTTATGCGTGGTTCCACCTGGTTTAGTTTGAGTCGTTGGCTTTGTAGTGTTGAGATAGGAACTGACCATGTATGCTATTGTGCCATCGGAGAGTTGGACTTTTGACCAACCCTCCGCCTCTGTTCCTTGAATCCCATTCCCTATTCGGGTTATACTTTGTCCTCGTGATAAACCTCCTAACTTGTTACTGTTGACAGTATAACTCGCTCTGATGTTTACTTGATCTACCGCATACACCACTTCATTACATTCTACGAATAACTGTATCTCTGCTTGAGCTGAAGCGTCTTGATGATTTTCGGCCCGTCACGCTCTGTACTGCTCCTCTAAGAACCTGTATTCACAAGAAGGGCAGTGCGTAGTAGAATAGGGGCATGGAAGAAAAAGGACGGGCGTCGTACC
>ERZ808041.400-NODE-400-length-35115-cov-11.775330_pt1 | contig 35115 bp, 33 predicted proteins | sample MGYA00380192_ERZ808041 | MGnify/ENA primary metagenome ERZ808041 (study PRJEB31490, sample SAMN06133412) | mouse gut metagenome | isolation source: Z1_1 | host: mice | place: China: Chengdu | collected 2015-05 ...
ATGCATCAAGCCACCACGAAGTGGTTTTGCATGGCTTGATGCTTGTAACAGGAAGCCGAAGGCTGAACTGTTACAAAATTTCTCTGAATGGCGAGACCGATTAATGGTATGATACATCTAATAGGTGTAGGAACATTCAGAGCGCGCTGAATTGTTATCATTGTAAAAGAACTGTTTTACAATACATTGTCATAGAAGGTATTTTTAAACAGTTTTAATAAGTAAGCCGGCGGAAAGGAAACTATGACCAAAGAACAATTAGGAAATTTAATTATTGCATCGGAGGACATGTTGTATCACGTCGCAAAAACGCTGTTGCGCAGTGATGCGGAGTGCCGATGCGATACAGGAAGCGATTGTAAAGGCTTTTTCTGGGATACAAACACTGCGGAAAGACTCTTATGCAAAGACATGGCTTGTCCGTATTGTAATCAATGAGTGTTATGCCATTTTGCGGCGCGAGAAACGACTTGTACCAATTGATGATTTTGTGGAAAATGAGATGGCACAAGAGCAGGCGGATTACTCGGAGTTGTATGAGGCAATCAGTCGTCTGCCAGAGGAGATACGACTCACTGTCACACTCTATTATATGGAAGGGTACAGTGTCAGAGAAATTGCAGATTTGTTGAAAACAACAGAAAGTGCAATTAAAAATCGCTTGATGCGTGCCAGAACTAAAATCAAGCGGGATTTGGCGGATGCAGAATAACAAAAAATGGTATCGCGCCCATCTGAGGGCAGAGAAAGAGTGGAGAACGTAAATGCATATGGAATTAGAAGATTTGAGACAACACTTTCCGCCAATGCCAGAGGAAATACGATTGATGGTGGAGCAGGAAGTTCAAAAACAAATACGAATAGAATCGCCAGTCAGGAGGAAAAAGCATATGACAAGAAAAGCGTTGATAATGACACTTGCGGCTGCTATGCTGCTTGGTACGTCAGTATTTGCAGGGGTTGTATATAAGATGCGCACAGAAAAAGTGGGTGATTATGCAGTAAAGACAAAAATAGAACAGACAACTTTAGGGGAAACAGACAACACGGCGTCAAGTGATAACACCATTCAAGATGTTGTGATTCAAGATGTTTCTATGGAAGTCTCTTATCTACCAAAAGGAATGGTAGAAACAGAAGATGGAAAGTATAGCTTTGAAGATAATTTATATAAAGGAGGCGTATCAATAACTTTCTATAAGATGGATACAGGTGATGCACAGTTTGAAATGTTGACGACAGATGTTAAAGAGACCGAGCAAATTCAAGTGAATGGCTACGACGGAGTATATTTTGTGTTGCACGGAGGGGAAGGAGATGCGGTTTCATTTAACCAGCGAATCTATGTGGCATACACAGATGTACATTATGTGATGGAAATGTTTGTTGCCTCAGATGTATCAAAGGAAGAAGCTTTAAAGATTGCGAATGGCGTTCGCCTGAATTTCGTTTCTGACCAAAATGCACAAAATATTGTGCATGCATTTAACTGGAGTGCCTATTTGCAGTCCCAAAATGAGATGGAAACTGTGGAAGAGTGGAATCCAAATATTTCAATATCGAACTCTGCAATGGCAAATACACATGCTATTGGAGAAGCATTTGCAGCAGCGCATGTGCAGTCGCCGGAGGAGGATTGGCTAGGGCTTAGTCAAGTAGAAATTAAAGTGACAGATGTTCAGGTTTGTGATGAGGTGCACTTGCTTGATCAGTCTGCATTAGATAGCGATGATTTATTACAATTGCAAAAGGAATTGGATTCGTCAGGGAAACTGCTGCCAACAACGATTCATTACATAAAATACGGAGATGGCATCAACTTTCTCAATGAAGTTGTGGATACCCGCAAAGTTCCGCAAAAGCTGGTGTATGTCACAGTAGAATACACTAACACTGGAACCGAGCAATTGGATGAAGTGTTATTTTTCGGAAATTTACTTAAGATTGTTGAGGAAAACGGTCAAATGGAATTTTATAAGGGGAAGGCATCTGACGAGAGTGTTGTGTTCGATGAGGCGGTGCCGCAAGGTACAGCGCATTTTACAGAGATGTGGTATTATGATGTGCATGGAGGAGAACGACATAATAATTATATTACCAATTTAAAAGCTGGTGAGACGGCGACAGTGCATATGGCATGGCTGGTGCCAGAGGAAGAGTTGAAATATTTGTATCTCGATTTGAATACATCTGGCAATAGTTATGAGTTTTGTGAGGAATCACTGGCGATTGGGTATGTGGATATACGACAGCAGGTTCCATAAAACCTGTACAAATAAATGACTTTATGATAACATTTTATTTAATAAGAAGATTTGTTAAGGAACTAAAAATAATAATGAATAATCATAGAGGTGTATATATAGTATGGCAGAAACAATACAAAGCAATACAAAAGTGATTGCAGTGGCTGGAAAGGGTGGTGTGGGTAAAACTTCACTGGCGGCAGCGATAGTCAAGGTGTTGGTAGAACGCTATCCCGATAAGAGAATCCTTGCCATTGACGCAGATCCCGCAGTCGGTCTATCCACTGCATTAGGTGTAGAGGTGCATGGGACGATTGATGATATCCGAAAGACAGTTGTGGCGACGGTGGAGGAGGGTGACACCAGAACAGCGTTAGAGCTTTTGGCAGAGTCGGAGTATCGTATTTATGATGTGATGACAGAATGTGATGGTTTTGCGTTTATTGCGGTGGGACGCCCAGAAAGTGCAGGTTGTTATTGTAAAATCAACAATTATTTGAAAGCGGTGATACAGTTACTTGCAGATAATTTTGATTATGTGGTGATTGACGGGGAGGCTGGTATTGAGCAGATTAACCGCCGTGTAATGGAGAAGGTGACACATTTATTATTGGTGACAGACACAAGCCGCAAGGGAACACAGGTTATTCAGACAATTCAGCAAGTGGCGGATGAGCTGGTGATGTATGAGAAGGTGGGTGCTGTGGTGAACCGTGTATTGTCAGAAGCGTCTATCCAACTAATTGACACAGGATCGATTCCTGTTGTGAGTTATATTTACTCAGACGAACGGCTTGCGGAGACAGACTTAAGAGGGGAGAGTGTTCTGGCGCTTCCTTTTGATACAGAGTTGGTGCGGGGAGCTGTTGATGCACTTGAAAAGATGGGTATTATTTTTTAAGACCATAGAATTGTGAGGGCAAATATGAGAGATTTATCACAGCTATATGCATTTGAAAAGCTTTTGGAGGAAGCGAATAATGAGTTGGTGCGCGCGGGGGTGGCAAGGGGACTTCACCCAATCGGAAGTGTCTGTTCACTGGCTCCAGAGCCATTATTGAATTTGCCAGGATGCTTTTCGGTTCGGCTGCGGGCGCCGAGAACAGGATCGATTGATATTGGTACATATTATATGTCGAGTTTGCTGTGCGAGTGTTGTCGCGCAATTTTAGAGCGGGCAATTGAGGGAGGATATCAATTTCTTGACTGTATTATTGCGCCGGATGCGTGTTCTCAGATGAATCGATGTGTGGAAAATATAGAGCACTTAAATTGTATTGAAGATGCTTTTGTTTCCTATTTTGATGCACCTATGAAATCGGACGATACTGCACTGCGTCATTATGTGCGGCAGATGCAGGCGCATGTGTTGAAACCATTGCATGAAAAATTGGGGGTTGACATTTCCGATGAGAGTATCCGAAAGGCGGTGGAGCAGCACAATCAAGTCTGTAATATTTTGCAGGAGCTGTCAGAGTACCGCAAGGAGGCGAATCCGCGTATCACTGGGTATGAGTTTGCAGTTTTGTGCACAGCGACATACTGTTGTCCCAAAGAGCCTTTGATAGAAAGACTTACCGCGGTGGCAGAGGAGTTAAAGACACGGGAACCTGATGCAGAACCAGCATTTCGTGTAAAGGTAGTTGTCGCAGGTTCCGAGATTGATGATCCAAATCTAATTCAATTGATGGAGGAGACAGGGGCTAGGGTGGTGGCGGACCGTTTTTGTTTTGGTTCTCTTCCAGAACGGGAACCGATTGTGCTCAATAGCGCGGAGGATGCGTTGACACAAGTGTGCAGGCATTACCTAAAGATTGGAAAGTGCCCGCGATATATGAATGCGGAGAAAGTTTCGGAGCGCCAGGAGTATGTACGTCAGCTTGTGCAGGAGTACCATGCGGACGGCGTGATTTATCAGCAGATGAAATTTTGTGATTATTGGGGATATGAGCGCGCATACGCATCAAAAAATATGCGGGAAACGTATAACGTGCCGACACTTTCTATCGATAGACCTTATGTGACAGGAAATTCTGGACAGCTTAGAACTAGATTTCAAGCGTTTGTGGAGAGTTTGGAAATCAAGAAATTATAATAATCGGGTAGCATGTCCATTTTTAGGATTTGTCGAAAAATCGCGTAGTTTCGATATTGGCGGTTGAAAGGATGAACATTAAAACAGAAAGGTATGGTGTTAGAGGAATGGGAAAACGGATGGGGAGTGAAAAGCTCGGTTCCTTTTATACAGGTAAAAAGGCAAGAAAACGACGCGAATGGCGCGGTATAAAAGATACACTATATGACTATGCACAGTGGCTGCGCATCTGGGGTGTTCTGATAGGCTTCGCCACGAAACCCAATAATGTAAAGGCATTTTTTCGGTATCGCTGGATGGTCAATTATCTGGTGGTGCCTGACTTTTTTGACAGGCACACAGAGGGGATGCGCGGTGCGCAGCTTCGTATCACGCACACAGCACTCAGCATTGTTGTTATTGACATGTGCAAAAGCATGAGCAGAATGTTTCAAGCAGACCCCAATATTGGTAACGACGAAAAACTGAGAAAGAAAATGGTACTCTTTGATGAAAATATGATGAGTGAGATTATGAACGGATTTCCAAATCTAATTTGGGTTTCGGTGGAAGTGCCTGCGGTGTACACTTGTGCCATGATGGTTCAGAACGGTGTGGTACATTACACAGACGCAGCGCAGACTTACGGTGTGCCATCAGATGTCTGTCCAATGCCACTGGCGGAACTCGGCGTTGCTTTGGAGGACGATTATCCCAGAATTGGCGCCTGTGCGGTGCATTGCAATACGACTTGTGACGGAAGCCTTATGGGAAACAGTATTGAAGGGCAATATTTTGGGATTCCCACCTTTGAGCTTGCGGTGCCAATACGCCATACTTATGAGAGTGTGGAGCCATATGCGGTGGAGGAAATTCAGAATTGTATTGCTTTTATTGAGAAGCATACAGGAGAAACCTTTGACTGGAATGCTTTTTTCAAAAGTATGGAACTTTTTAATGTTGAGACACAAAATATGTTGGATTGGTTTGAGATTAGTCGCACCAAGTATCCACAGATGATTGGTACGAATTTAGCACTTTACCGATATTGTGTCTATCAGGCAACAGGCGGTAGATATGAGGTGTTCCGAAAAGTTGAGGAAAAGTTGAACCACTATATTAGGAGAGGCTATGAGCGAAAGGAACTGGTCTGCCAAGAAATTAGACATCGCGCTATTACTTGGGGCGTGCAGTCTGCATATTACACTGCATTTACAGTCTGGTTGCAAAACTGTTGGGGGATTGCGGCGCTTGTGGATATGTTAAGTCTATGTTCTACGCGCATGATAGACACACACGACAAGGAGCAGGCGCTTAAGGATTTGGCATATTTATATGGAAAAATGATTATGCGAAGCCGCTCAAACGGCGGTTATGAGGTTGGGGTTGAGGACTTGTGGCGTTTCTGTGAGAGCTTTGATGTGGATGTGGTTATTATGTACTGTCATATGGGTTGCAAGGCAATGTCTGGCTATCATGGACTTTTCGAGGAGGAAGCAAGAAAACACGGCATTCATCTAATTTGGGTCAATCACAATCTAATGAAACCAGAAGATGGATCAAGAAAGGATATGCGCATGGAAGTCAACCGCTACATGCGCACTGTATTTCGCGAGGAGCCGCTTGACCCAAGCCTTGAGGACTTTGACGATGACAATAATTGGTAAAGAATGTAATAATCAGGAGGTTGGAAGATGAGATATTTCGGCGGTTGTGATGCAGGGAGCACCTATACGAAGTGCGTGATTGTGGATGAAAACAGTAAAATTGTGGTGCATGTCACCAATAGGAGCCGCATTAATCCTGTGTTGAGTGCGGAGGCGGCGTTAAACGAAGCCGTTTCCCAAGTGACGGATTTACAGTCGGTGCAAGATTTGACTTATTTGGTAGGCACTGGGTATGGGCGCAATAAAGTGCCATTTGCCGATGAAAATATATCTGAGATTAGTTGTCACGCAATGGGAGTGCACATAGCAAATCCCAAAGTGCACGCTGTTATTGATATTGGCGGGCAAGATGTAAAAGGGATTGCTATTGACACAGACGGGACAGTGCTCAATTTTGCAATGAATGATAAGTGCGCGGCTGGGACAGGACGCTTTTATGAGAGTATGGCAAATGCCTTTGAGATGTCGCTAGAAGAATTTTCCAAACTGTCCTTAAATGCAAAAAACGTGATTCCAATCACTGCACAGTGTACGGTGTTTGCGGAGAGTGAGGTGGTTTCTCTTGTCGGTGAGGGAAAGCCAATGGAGGAGATTGCAGCGGGCATACAACTTTCTGTCGCAAAGCGGTGCTTTGTCATGGCAAAGAAAGCGGGAGCGACAGACAGCATTACGTTGACTGGCGGCTGTGCCAAGAATGAGGGCTTAAAGAAGGCAATTGAGAAAGTGTTGAAAATTAAGGTAGTGGATCTTCCAATTGACCCACAGCTTATGGGGGCGCTTGGGGCAGCAGAGTTTGCAAGACGAAAAAGTGTTAATAGCAGGAAGGAACGGATATGAAATTTGTAAAAGCTTTGTTGGGAGTGATAATTACAATTACAGTATTTTTTATGCTGACGTTCACGATATATTTTTTTAATCTGGATATGAAGATGGCAGAAAAGATTATGCCAATTATTGCAAAACACTATGATAAAGTTCAAAAAGAAAAAAGATTGTAGATTGCAATCACACAGATAGGAAATTAGAAAAGAGCGGAGGACTAATATGAATCTGTTTGACGGCAGGATAAAAGAAATATTAGACCAGATAAATCTGCTTACACCGTTGGAGAGAGCAAGATTAAAGAAACCATCAAGGATGTGGACAGATGTGGGCGAACATCACATGATACTTGGAAAAGAGATGGCATATGAGCTTGGCGGGCAGGGGACATTTGGATTAAGCGGCTGTTTTTATACGACAGAACCGATTTTATTTCCGCAGGGAGTTTATTTATATGGAAAGGATTTGACACAGCTTGTAAGAAGTCAATCCTACGCGCGACTTGTGTTTGCTCAGTTGGAGGAGAATGCCAGCGAAGAAGCACTTTATCGGAAGTTTCGGGAGATAGATTATGTGCGCTATCATATCCACCCAGAAGGGTACATGGCGCGCATCTCGCCAGTTAGCCAGCGCGAACCTGTGCGCGTTAGCCAAAAAGCCTTGAAAAAAGGGATTAGTTTTGCGGATATTGGTCAAATGTATCTTGCACAATATCAGAAAATCCATCAGGTGAAGAATATCAATGTGATTTTTATAACACACACAGATTATAATTATCGTGCATTGGAGGAACAGCTTTGCAAAGCGGAGCAAATGATACAGTCTTTAAATCATATTTTTACAAGTATCAATATGGATTGTGACACTTGTGGTCTAAAGGCGGTGTGTGACGAGGTGGAGCAGTTGCGGGAACTCCATTTTGGACAGACGGATTCTCAACATTAATGTCCTAATAACCGATATATATACTGAACGGTCAAAGGGATTGACCGTTCAGTGCAACGCGCATTTTTGTGATACAGAAGTGCGCAAACCAAATACGTGTTTGAATCAAGGAGGATGATGACATGAGTATAATGCTAGGAATAATGAAACCAAATGTAAAAAGATTGGAAGTCAAGGATTCCGGCGGAAAAGTAGTCGGTTCCATTTCAATCAGAAAGAGCCCAGAGCAGGCGAAAAAGCGTCTGCCGTACAGCTACAAACAGATTTCTACTAGGCTTTTGCAGACCAGAAATTCGGGAAATGCACATCAAGTGTTGATTAGCGCAAAACAGAAGGTAGCATCTTTGCGCTTGATGTACAAGAATGGTGTGTACAATGATGATGAAGTGTTTGCTGCACTGATGCATGCGCAGGCGATCACAAAGGTTGCGAAAAAGCGCATGAAACACCTAGAGGAAGAAGAAAGAGTAGATAAAAAGGGCGGTTTCTGCGAGGCTGAATTGGAGGAGAAAGCTGAGGAGGCGTCAGAGAAACAAGTACACAAGGAAGATAAAAAAGCGAAAATGGACCTTCAGCGTATGCAGAAGCTTATGGAACAGTATGAGCGGATGATGGAGGAGGCCATGAAAGAGCTTGAGCGCTTGGACGGCATGAATGAACTGTCTGAGGAAATGGGTCTTAATGGAACGGTCAGTATGGACCCAGAAGATCTGGAACTTATGAAAAAGAAACATCGAGCCGATGAAATGCGGGGCATTATGGAAGCAGACATGAAATATCTAAAGTTTATGTTTGACAAGCTTGAGAAGGAGAAACAGAGCAATAGCAGCAGTAATTTTGGCTTGAATTTGGGAAACAGTAACGACAGCAATCAAGGTGTCTCGCTGCAGTTGGGCGGCGTGGATATTCCTGTGGAGGCAGCGCCAGATGCGATGACTATTATTGAAGGTGGAGCTATCGACGCAGCAGTTTGATATTGATTATAATACATTTTCACAAAAATATTTTGATTTGAGCTAATCTTTCTGGCAAATTTTTACTTGTTATGTTAAAATGAGAGTAACAAGTGGGAAAGGAGCTGGTAGTATGTATAAAATCATCACAATGGAACGTGAATTTGCAAGCGGTGGAAATGAGATTGGCAGACGGGTAGCAAAAAAGCTGGAAATAGAGCTGTACGACAGAAATATTTTGGTGGAAGCAGCGAAACGGCTTGACATTCCACCAATCTATATTGGAGATTTGGAGGAGACAGCGCCAGGCAGCATTATTTTCAACCTTTCTAAGACAGCGATTGGCGGCAGAAAGGACAATTCTAATTTGCCAATGTCCGAAAAACTGTTTTTGGAGGAGAAAAAGATTATTGAGGAAATTGTGGAGAAGCATGATTGTGTGATTGTTGGCAGATGTGCTTCCTTCATATTAAAAGACAGAACGGACTGCCTGAAAGTGTTTGTACATGCAGACAAGGATTATCGCCTTGAGCGTGCGATTCAGACGGAGAAGATTGAACCAGGACAGGCGGAGGATTTTTTGCGGAAGTCAGATAAGAGAAGAAGCAGTTTCTACAACACCCATACAGGATGGAAATGGGGCGATCTGTCAAAGTTTGACCTGTGTTTGAATAGCAAGAGCCTTGGCATGGATACCTGTGTGGAACTTCTTGCAGGTATGATGCAAAAGTAGGGAAGGATATTCCTAAAACGAGTATATGATATACAGAAACAGTATGCATATGCTCGTTTTTTTGTGTTTTATAATTTATTAATAAATAAAATGAAAAAGATTGTTGACAATAAAAACTGAAAGTAGTAAGTTAGTATATGTAAATGTTAGCACTCCATTACAATGAGTGCTAATAAAGTGATAGAGTAGGTAGGATTATGAGAAAGGGGCGTGGCAGATTGGATTTAGACGAGCGAAAGCGAAAGATTTTGCAGGCGATTATCCGCAATTATCTGGAGACAGGAGAGCCGGTAGGAAGCAGAACGATTTCCAAATATACGGACTTAAATCTAAGCTCTGCTACAATCCGAAATGAAATGTCAGATCTTGAGGAATTGGGATATATTATACAGCCGCACACTTCCGCGGGGCGCATTCCCTCCGATAAAGGATATCGCCTGTATGTGGACCAGATGATGCTCGAAAAAGAAGAACAGCTCAGTCAGGCAACACAGGAAGTACGGGAGATGCAGCGGATGGTGTTGGAGCGTGAAGATAAGATGGAGGCAGTGCTTAAGCAGATGGCAAAAATGTTGGCTGCCAATACAAATTACGCTACAATGATCTCGGCTCCACAGGTTAGAGGGAATAAACTAAAGTTTATACAATTGTCCAGAGTTGATGCCAGGCAGCTTTTGACAACGATTGTTGTGGAGGGCAATGTAATTAAAAATAATATGATTTCTGTGGAACAGATGCTTGATGATGAAACGCTTTTAAAGCTGAATATTCTGTTGAACACGAATCTCAATGGTCTTCCAATTGAAGAGATTAATCTGGCAATGATATCAAAATTAAAGCAGCAGGCAGGAATCCATGCCGGAATTATCGCAGAAGTGATGGATGCGGTGGCAGAAGTGATCAAGGAAGGTGAGCATGTAGAGATCTATACAAGTGGTGCAAATAATATTTTCAAGTACCCAGAGCTTGCGGATAACCAGAGAGCAAGTGAGCTGATCACGACTTTTGAGGAGAAACAATTATTGCATGAGTTGGTGCAAGACACGCTGACAGATGAGACCGGAACAGGAATACAGGTTTACATTGGCAATGAGACTCCAGTAAAAACAATGAAAGATTGCAGTGTTGTCACAGCGACTTATGAACTTGAGGAGGGCATGAAAGGAACAATTGGAATCATTGGTCCGCGACGCATGGATTATGACAAGGTAATTCGTACATTGAAGACACTAAAAAGTCAACTGGACACGGTTTATAAAAAAGATGATGGGCACAGCGGGTAGGTTTAATAGATGTATGAAAAGAAAGGAAACGAGTAGTGGTGGAAGAAAAGGAATTGGATGAAGAAATCAAAAAAGAGGTAGATTCAGAAAAAGTTGATTCAGAAGAAGTTGATTCAGAGGAGATGACTCCAGAGGAGCCAGAACCAGAAACCGCAGAGCCAGAAGTGGAGAATGTGGAGGAAGATACGACCTCTGAGACTGAGACAGCAAAAAAGAAATCCTTTTTTGGCAGAGAGAAAAAAGAGAAGACAAACAAGCTGCAAGAGAAGATTGAGGAGCTTGAGGACAGAGTAAAGCGCCAGATGGCAGAGTTTGAGAATTTTAGAAAACGCTCTGAGAAAGAGAAGTCTGCAATGTTTGAGACGGGTGCAAAGAGCGTTGTGGAAAAGATTTTACCAGTTGTAGACAATTTTGAACGAGGACTTGCGGGACTTTCTGAGGAAGAGCGCAAACAGCCTTTTGCAGAGGGAATGAATATGGTCTACAAGCAGCTTATCACAGAGCTTGAAAAGTTGGAAGTAAAGCCGATAGAGGCAGTCGGATGCGAATTTAATCCAGAACTTCACAATGCAGTGATGCAGGTGGAGAGTGAGGAGTATGAGTCGGGAATTATTGCCCAGGAACTTCAGAAGGGATACACATACCGTGATAGCGTTGTAAGACATAGCATGGTAGCAGTGGTTCAATAATAAATGTATTTTGATTAAACAGTAAAAAATGATTTTATATTTTATTAGGAGGAAAAAATCATGGCAAAGATTATTGGTATTGACTTAGGTACAACAAACAGTTGTGTAGCAGTTATGGAAGGTGGAAAACCGACCGTTATCGCAAATACAGAAGGAGCAAGAACAACACCTTCCGTTGTGGCATTTACAAAGACAGGTGAGCGTCTTGTTGGTGAGCCGGCAAAGCGTCAGGCAGTGACAAACGCAGAGAAAACTATCGCGTCTATCAAGAGAGATATGGGTACAGACAATGGCAGAACAATTGATGGCAAGCGGTATTCTCCACAGCAGATTTCTGCAATGATTCTTCAAAAGTTGAAAGCGGATGCAGAGAGCTATCTGGGCGAAAAAGTTTCAGAGGCAGTTATCACAGTTCCCGCTTACTTCAATGATGCGCAGAGACAGGCGACAAAGGATGCAGGTAAGATTGCAGGTCTTGATGTAAAGCGTATTATTAACGAGCCAACTGCCGCAGCGTTGGCATATGGCCTTGACAATGAGAGGGAGCAGAAGATTTTAGTGTATGACCTTGGCGGCGGTACATTCGATGTTTCCATCATTGAGATTGGTGATGGTGTTATCGAGGTGCTTGCAACAAACGGCGATACACACCTTGGCGGCGATGACTTTGACAACAAACTGATTCAGTGGATGATTGATGAGTTTAGAAAGCAGGAAGGCATTGATCTTTCTGGAGATAAGATGGCGATGCAGAGATTGAAGGAAGCGGCGGAGAAGGCGAAGAAAGAACTTTCTTCTGCAACGACGACAAACATTAATCTTCCTTTCATCACAGCGACACCAGAAGGTCCAAAGCACTTTGATATGGACTTGACAAGAGCAAAATTTGATGAGTTGACAAATGATTTGGTAGAGAAAACAGCAGTTCCTGTTCAGAATGCATTGAAGGATGCAGGTCTCACTGCATCTGAAATTGGTCAGGTGTTGCTTGTAGGTGGTTCTACACGTATTCCGGCAGTACAGGAAAAAGTAAAACAGTTGACAGGCAAAGAGCCGAGCAAGTCTCTCAACCCAGATGAGTGCGTGGCAATCGGTGCTTCTATCCAGGGTGGTAAGCTTGCGGGCGATGCAGGTGCAGGCGAAATCCTTTTGCTTGATGTCACACCACTTTCTCTTTCTATCGAGACAATGGGTGGTGTTGCTACAAAGTTAATTGAGAGAAATACAACAATTCCTACCAAGAAGAGCCAGATTTTCTCAACAGCGGCAGATAACCAAACTGCAGTAGATATCAATGTTGTACAGGGTGAGAGACAGTTTGCTAGAGACAACAAGTCACTTGGACAGTTTAGACTGGATGGTATTCCGCCAGCAAGACGCGGTGTTCCTCAGATTGAAGTTACTTTTGACATTGATGCAAACGGTATCGTAAATGTGTCTGCAAAGGATCTGGGAACAGGAAAAGAGCAGCACATTACAATTACAGCAGGTTCTAATATGTCTGATGAGGATATTGAGAAGGCAGTGAAGGAAGCGGCTGAGTATGAGGCACAGGATAGAAAGCGCAAGGAAGCAATTGATGCGAGAAATGATGCAGATTCCTTTGTATTCCAGACAGAGAAGGCACTGAATGAGGTTGGTGACAAGATTGATGCGTCAGAGAAGTCTTCTTTGGAGGCAGATTTGAATGATTTGAAGGCATTTTTGGAGAGTACAAAAGATACTGAAATGACAGAGTCTCAAGTAGCAGAACTGAAAGGTAAGCAGGAAGCATTGATGTCCAAAGCGCAGAACTTGTTCACAAAGATGTATGAGAATATGCAAGGCAGTGCAGGCGCAGCAGGACCAGATATGAGCAATATGAACGGTGCAGAGCAGTCGCAAGATGCAGGCGCAGCAGATGATGTTGTTGATGGAGACTACAGAGAAGTTTAATTCTGTATATATAAAGAAAGGCATGGATGAACATGGCAGAGCAGAAGAGAGATTATTATGAGGTGTTAGGCGTTGAGCGGGGCGCAGACGATGCCAGTATTAAAAAAGCATACAGACAGCTTGCCAAGAAATATCACCCGGATATGAATCCAGGTGACGCTGAGGCTGAGAAGAAATTCAAGGAAGCATCAGAGGCCTATGCCGTATTAAGTGATCCTGACAAGAGACGCCAATATGATCAGTTTGGGCACGCTGCATTTGAGGGCGGCGCAGGCGGATTTGGCGGTTTTGACTTCGGTGGGGCTGATTTCTCTGATATCTTTGGCGATATTTTTGGTGATTTCTTTGGCGGTGGCAGAAGTAGTTCTAGGAATAACGGACCGATGAAAGGTGCCAATATTCGTACCAGTGTTCGTGTTGCATTTGAAGAGGCAGTTTTTGGTATAGATAAAGAATTAGAACTTAATCTGAAAGATACCTGCAAGACTTGTAATGGCAGCGGCGCAAAGCCTGGTACATCACCGGAAACTTGTCACCGCTGTGGCGGGCGCGGTCAGGTAGTAACACAGAGCAAGACACCATTTGGCATTATTAGAAATGCGTCGGTTTGTCCTGATTGTGGTGGTTCTGGCAAGACGATTAAGGAGAAGTGTCCAGACTGTCATGGAAGTGGCTATATTGCAGGCAGAAAGAAAATACAAGTGTCCATTCCAGCAGGTATTGACAATGGGCAGAGTGTGCGAATCCGTGATAAAGGTGAGCCTGGTGTAAATGGCGGGCCAAGAGGTGACTTGCTGGTGGAGGTGGTCGTTGATAGACACCCCATTTTCCAGCGGCAGGATATGAATATATTCTCCACGGTTCCAGTGTCCTTTGCAGTGGCAGCGCTCGGCGGTGAAGTTTTGATTGACACGGTGGATGGTAGAGTTGTCTATGATGTGAAGGCAGGTACACAGACGGATACACGTGTAAGACTGCGTGGAAAGGGAGTTCCTTCACTCAGAAATAAAGATATCCGTGGCGATCATTATGTGACTCTAGTTGTGCAAGTGCCAGAGAGGCTTTCAAGCGAGGCAAAAGAGCTTTTGCGCCAGTTTGACGTGGAGACTGGAAACAGTCTGGAAGCAGTCAAGAACATGGAGAAAAGTGATTCAAATGACGAGAGGGACAAAAAAGAAAAGAAACGCGGATTTTTTAAAAAATAAAAAAGTATAATTCAAGACTTCTGTGTAATAGAGAAATTCAATACTCTGTTACACAGAAGTTTTTTTGTGTAGATTTATAATATAACCAAACCACCTATGATACAACTTTGATGCAAAAAATATGCTTATTTGATGCAAGAACGATACAACTTTGATGATTTCAGATTGTATGATAATAATAATAATAAAAGAACTGGAAAAATGAGAAACTTTACAGTTCTTGATAACAGAAGATTTTGAGAAAGGTGGGTCTAGGAATATGAAAAAATACAAAAGACTGTTATGTTTTTTGAGTGCATTGTTACTTTTATTTATGGTTCCGGCGTATCCAGTACATGCGGAGGAAGAGGAGGCTGTGCAGGAGGATAAAACGGGGGCACCATTTTTTTATGTGGAGACAGATGATGTCTCTGTGGACAGCTTTCCACTAAAAAAGACCAGCGTGGTAGTGGACATTAACGGTATGATTGCTGATATCCATGTGCGGCAGTCCTATGCAAATGAGGGCAAAACCCCAATTAATGCCTGTTATGTGTTTCCGGCTTCCACTCGGGTGACTGTTCATGGTATGCAAATGCAGATTGGAGATCAGTTAGTCACTGCAAAAATTAAAGAAAAGGAAGAAGCCAAACAGGAGTTTGAGGAGGCAAAAGAGGAGGGAAAAAGTGCCTCTTTGTTATCGGAAGAACGTCCGAATGTATTTACAATGAATATTGCAAATATTATGCCTGGCGATCAGGTTTCCATTGATTTGCACTATACAGAGTTGATAACACCTACCGATGGAATATATCAGTTTGTTTATCCTACAGTTGTGGGACCGCGCTATGTGGGACCTATCATTGATGATTGTGGAACGCGTGAGGAATGGACAGCGACGCCGTATCTGCCGGAGGGAACAAAATCAAAAGATGTTTATGATATTCGTGTCAATCTGTCCGCTGCTGTTCCAATTACAGATCTTACAAGCCGTTCTCATGAAATTATGGTTCAGTGGGAAGAAAATACAAAGGCGACAGTGTCACTTGCCGATGTATCTGATTATGCGGGCAATCGCGATTTTATCTTGGATTATAAAATGACAGGGCAGGACATTGCAACAGGATTGATGCTCAATACTGGAGAAAATGAGAATTTCTTTATGTTGATGGTACAGCCGCCAGAGCGTTGTAACATAGAGGGTATTCCGCCGCGAGAGTATATTTTTGTGCTGGATGTTTCCGGTTCAATGTCGGGCTATCCTTTGGAGACAGCGAAAGAATTGATAAGGAATTTGGTATCAGATCTCCGAGAGACAGATACTTTTAATTTAGTTCTGTTTTCAAGTGGCACAATGCAGATGGCTGATAAGTCTGTGGCGGCAAATGAGGAAAATGTTCAGAGGGCAATCAAGATGATAGATGAGCAGGAAGGCGGTGGTGGCACTGAGCTTGCCCCCGCGTTAAAGGATGCGCTTGCTATCCCAAGCGATAAGAATGTATCGCGGAGTATTGTTGTTATTACAGATGGGTATATTTACGGTGAGAAGGAAATCTTTGAGATTATTCATAAAAATATAGGCAATACAGATTTCTTCCCGTTTGGCATTGGCAGGGGAGTGAACCGCTATTTAATCGAAGGAATCGCCAAGACAGGGCAGGGAGAGTCCTTTGTGGTCACAGAGAAGGAAGAAGCATCAGATACTGCTGAGCGCTTTAAAACCTATATTCAGTCGCCCGTGATGACAGATATTAAGGTGAAATTTGATGGATTTAATGTGTATGATGTGGAGCCTGTTGCTTTGCCGACATTGTTTGCGCAGAAACCAATAGTTCTTTTGGGAAAATGGCGTGGAGAACCATCTGGTACTGTTCGGATTACAGGGAAGACCGGAAGTAGTGACTATGAACAGACAATCTCAATTGCAGAATTGCTTGTGGATGAAACTGCTGTGGAGACAAAAGTGGTGCGTGCAAATACAACAGATACAAAGACTGCTCATGTAAATAGCGCGGATATGAAAGCTACCGCAGATGCGTCAAATATAGCGACTGCAACGCTTTCAGGGGCAAAGACTGACAATCAGCTTGTCTCAGCGGTCTCTCTTGAAGGGAATGTTTTGAGCTATTTGTGGGCACAGAAGAGAATGGAGCGACTGACAGATTATGGGCTCAATGACAATAATCCAGATATAAAAGAAGAAGTGACACAGCTTGGGCTGACATACAGTATGCTCACACAGTACACGTCATTTATTGCTGTGACAGAGACAGTGCGCAATCCAGAAAAAAATAGTAAGGACGTGAAACAGCCGCTTTCGCTGCCATTAGAAGTTTCAAACTTTGCAGTAGGTGGTTATCTGTTTGGATCGGAACCTTCAGAAATCCTTTTGATTGCTGGACTTGTACTAATTATGCTGTTACAATTGCCTTGCATTAGAAAAAAGCTGCGTAAGAATAATACTTATTGCAAGGAGGTTTGTCGTGAAAAAGAATCTAACAATCTATATCCCAGCGATTATAGCAGTGCTTGCAGTTAAAATGTATTATCGCACAGCGGACAGTGAACAGCTCTTTTGGATACTGGCACCCACTACAAAGTGGGTGCAGATTCTAAGCGGTATTTCCTTTGAAAAGATTACACAGGTTGGCTATGTCAGTCATGAGTATCGCTTTATTATAGCCCCATCTTGTTCTGGAGTTCGGTTTCTGCTGATTGCGTTTATTATGATGGTCTTTACATTTGTTCCTATGATAGACTCGCTTAGAAAGAAAGCTTGTTGGCTAGGATTTAGTGCTATTTTCTCTTATATAACAACTATTTTTGTCAATGGAATTAGAATTACTGTCTCAATTTATCTGCCACTTGCTTTAGCAGACAAGGAGATTTTACCAGCATGGATAACAGCAGAGCAGCTTCATACAATAATTGGTACAACCGTGTACTTTTCTATGCTTTTTGGTATTTATTATTTGGCAGGAAGATTTTGTAAAACAGTGCAAAAGAGCGTTGCAAAGCAGTTTCTAATACCAGTATTCTGGTATTTTGTAATGGTGCTTGGAATTCCCGCGATTGGAAGGTTGTACAGCGGCGATTGGACAGGATTTTCACAGTATACGGCGATTGTGACAGGTGTTTGTATGTTGATAGTGTTGTTTATCTGGCTGGCAGGACGGATGCGAACATTTTTTGCGAGTGAAAGAGTAGGTTAAATAAATTTTAATAGTAATAAAAACTTCTGTGTGATATGATAAATATATTATTGCACAGAAGTTTTTTTATGCGCACGGACGCGGAAAGGAAATATGCAGGAGGTTTTTATGAAGTGGAAAAAGTTTACGATTAAGACAATCACTGATGCGGAGGATATTATAATTAGCACATTGTATGACATTGGTCTGGAGGGGGCACAGATTGAGGATAAAATTCCGCTGACACCGTTGGAAAAGGAGCAGATGTTTGTGGATATTCTACCCGATGGACCAGAAGATGATGGGATTGCATACTTAAGTTTTTTTGTTGAGGAAAATAATGAGAATCCAGTAAATACAGATGAAATAAAAGCAAATATTTGCAGGGAGCTTGATGAACTTCGCAATTTTATGGATGTTGGCGAGGGAACGATTATGGTTTCAGAAACGGAGGATATTGATTGGATTAACAACTGGAAGCAATTTTTTCACCAGTTTTATATTGATGACTTGCTTGTGATTCCGTCGTGGGAAGAGGTTGGACCCGAGGACAGAGACAAAAAAATTCTCCATATCGACCCAGGAACGGCATTTGGAACAGGGATGCATGAGACGACACAGCTTTGTATCCGTCAATTAAAAAAATATATTACGCCGGAAACAGAACTTCTTGATGTGGGGACAGGAAGTGGTATTCTTGCGATTATTTCATTGATGTATGGTATCAAACATGCGGTTGGTACAGACCTTGACCCTTGTGCGGTGGAAGCAGTGCGGGAAAACATGGAGGCAAATAATATTGCGCCGAAGCGCTTTGAGATGATGATTGGGAACATTATCACAGACAAGACAGTGCAGGATAAGGTTGGCTATGAGAAATATGATATTGTTGTCGCAAATATTTTGGCTGATGTGCTTGTACCGCTCACTCCAGTAATTGTTAATCAGCTCAAACCAGGTGGAGTGTACATTACTTCTGGTATTATTGATAATAAGGAGCAGATAGTGTGCGATGCAGTGGAGGCGGCAGGACTTGAAATCATTGAGGTTACGTATCAAGGTGAGTGGGTGAGTGTCACGGCGCGCAAATAAAAATAGGAACTGGACAGAGTAAATACTTTTTGAGGAGAAGAACAAATGATTGTTGAAAATGAATTTCCAATTTTAGAGTACAGTACAGAACAAAATGCAGTCATCAATCCTGGATGGACAGGGGAACAGGAAAAGGAACCTTTTCCGCGGCTGTGCATTATGACATTTTTTAAGGAAGTGCTTGATTCGTTTGTTGAACAGTATCATGGCGAGATTATTGGCACCTACATTTCAGAGATGAGAGCGTTTCACACATATAAGCTCAACTATAAGGATATGGAAATATGTGTCGTTCAGGCGGTTGTGGGTTCCGGTTCTATTTCAATGATGACAGACTGGCTATATGGTGAAGGTGTTGAAGTATTATTGTGCTGTGGAGGATGCGGCGTGTTGGATAATATTCCAGCGGGAGATGTTATCATTCCGATTCGCGCATTGAGAGATGAAGGGGCTTCCTATAAATATCTGCCGCCAAGCAGATATATTGAATTAAATGAGGAGCCTGTAAAGGTCTTTGAACAGGTTTTGACAGAGTACAAGATACCATATATAAAGTGTACCACATGGTCTACAGATGGTTTTTACAGAGAGACAAAAGAAATGGTAGAACATAGAATTAAACAGGGATGTCAGACAGTCGAGATGGAATGTTCTGCTATGGCAGCAATCGCAAAATATCGCAACAAAGTTTTTGGACAGCTTTTGTACAGTGGAGATATTTTAGTGGGAAATGAAGAATATGATGACAGAAACTGGAACACAAATTTTTCTGCGCGAGAAAGAATCTTTAGAGTGACCTTGGAAGCATTGTTACGGTTTTGATTTGGAACGTTTAATCGAAAGATTTGTTTAGAGATGTAATTAAGAATAGAGGTAAAGTTCATGTATCATTTTTTTGTGGAGCCTTCTCAGATAAATGACAAGCATATCATTATCACAGGTGATGATGTAAATCATATTAAGAATGTAATCCGTCTCAAGGTGGGAGATGAAATTAGTATTAGCAATGGAGTAGATGGCAGAGAATATCGATGTGGGATTGCGGAGATTTCGGATTCGGAGGTTGTATGTACTCTTCGTTTTATCAAAGAAGATGGCGTGGAATTGCCTGCTAAAGTATTTCTTTTTCAAGGATTGCCCAAAGGCGATAAGATGGAGTTTATTATTCAAAAAATGGTGGAACTTGGAGTGTATGAGATTATTCCTGTCGCTATGAAGCGCTCTGTGGTAAAACTTGACGCAAAAAAGGCAGTGGCAAAAACGGCACGCTGGCAAGGCATTGCAGAGGCGGCTGCCAAGCAAAGCCGCCGTGCCATTGTGCCGAGGGTGCATGAGGTTATGCGTTATCAAGAAGCTTTGCTATATGCAGAACATATGGAGGTTAAACTGGTTCCCTACGAGATGGAAGAAACACTGGATGGGGCGTCTGGCATGGAAGGTACAAGGCGGCTTATCGACCATATAAAACCAGAGCAGTCGGTCGCTATCTTTATTGGTCCCGAGGGCGGATTTGAAGAGTGTGAAATTCAGGAAGCTATAAAGTGTGGCATGAAACCTATCACATTGGGCAGAAGGATTTTGCGCACAGAAACAGCGGGCATGACAGTTATGGCGTGGATTTTATATCGATTGGAGATTTAGAACATCTGTTTTTTGTTGCGCAAATATTGTCGTTCTGTTATGATGAAATATGTCGTATAAACATGATTTTGAATCACAACAATGGTAAAAAGTGCATATTTATATAAATATGAGAACTGTTCTATGTAATATACGTTTGAAGGTGTGAATATGATGGAAGTTTATCTTGACAATTCGGCGACGACCAAATGCTTGCCGGAAGTCGCTGCGCTTATGACACGAATTATGTGTGAGGAGTATGGAAATCCCTCAAGTATGCACAAAAAAGGTGTGGAAAGCGAAAAGTACGTGCGCTATGCGAAAGAAGTTATTGCGAAATGCATGAAAGTACAGGAAAAGGAAATACTTTTTACATCAGGTGGAACAGAGTCGGACAATATTGCGTTAATCGGTGGTGCATATGCCAATTGCAGAGCAGGACGGCATATTATAACGACACGGATAGAGCATCCAGCCGTTTTGCAGCCTTGTGCTTATCTTGAGGAGCAAGGCTTTGCCGTGACATACCTTCCTGTAGATGCAAAAGGTGTGATTTCACTTGCGGATCTTGAACGGGCAATGACTCCAAACACGATTTTGGTATCGATTATGCATACCAACAATGAGGTTGGGGCTGTGCAGCCAATTGAGCAAGCAGGAGAATTGATTAAACGCATAAATCCCAATACACTATTTCATGTGGACGCTGTGCAAGGTTTTGGAAAGTACAGGATTTATCCGAAACGTATGCACGTTGATTTGCTGTCTGTCAGTGCCCACAAGATACATGGGCCAAAGGGTGTTGGATTCCTTTATATCAATGAGAAGGCAAAAGTGCGCCCGATTATCTTTGGCGGCGGTCAGCAAAAGGGAATGCGCTCCGGCACGGAAAATGTTCCAGGTATCGCGGGAATGGCGAGGGCTATCGAGGAGATTTTTTCTGATTTTGATGAAAAGATAGAGTACTTGTATTATCTTAAAGAACGCTTTGCAAAAGGCGTGAGTGCTTTGGAGGGCATTCGACTGAATGGCCCTGCTGGACGTGACGGCGCGCCGCATGTGGTAAGTGTCTCTATACAGGGAGTACGCAGCGAAGTGATGTTACATGCGCTGGAGGAGAAAGGAATCTTTGTGTCCGCGGGCAGTGCATGTTCGTCAAATAAGCCGTCTGTATCGGCGACGCTAAAGGCAATTGGCGTTGAAAAACAATATCTTGACACGACGCTGCGTTTTAGTTTTAGCTTGTACACGACGGAAGCGGAGATTGATTATACTGTGAAATGTCTAGGTGAGTTGCTGCCAATGCTCAGAAGATACACGCGCAAATAGTTTGAAAAATATATAAGCAGTCGAAAAGACTGTAGAAGAACATTATGGAGGAAAATATGTACAGATCATTTTTAATAAAGTACGCGGAAATTGGCGTGAAGGGAAAGAATCGATATCTGTTTGAGGATAGATTGTGCGAGCAAATTCGCTATGCACTGACACGCTGTGAGGGGACATTTGAAGTCACAAAATCTCAAGGAAGAATCTATGTCAATGCACTTTCGGCATTTGACTATGAGGAGACAGTGGAACAGCTAAAAACCGTGTTTGGTGTCACAGGCATTTGTCCTGTCGTTCACGTGGAAGACGAGGGATTTGAAAAGCTCTGCGCAGACGTTATTGACTATATGAATACCGTGTATTCTGACAAGAAGCTTACTTTTAAGGTGGATGCGCGCAGGGCACGCAAAAATTATCCCAAAAATTCTATGGAAATTAATTGTGACATTGGGGAAGCGCTGCTGAATACATTTCCAGAGATGCGCGTTGATGTGCATAAACCAGATGTTCTGTTACGCATAGAGATACGCGAGAAAATATATATTTACTCAACGGTCATTCCAGGTCCTGGCGGGCTTCCTGTCGGGACAAATGGAAGGGGTATGTTACTTTTGTCAGGTGGCATTGACTCTCCAGTGGCGGGTTATATGATAGCAAAGCGCGGTGTGAAAATTGATGCGGTATATTTCAATGCACCGCCCTATACAAGCGAGCGCGCGACGCAGAAGGTAGTTGACCTTGCGCGGATTGTTTCAAAATACAGCGGCCCAATACAGTTGCACATTATCAATTTTACAGATATTCAATTGTATATTTATGACCAGTGCCCACATGATGAGCTCACAATTATTATGCGTCGCTATATGATGCGGATTGCGGAGGAGATTGCGAAAAAAAGCGGCTGTCTAGGATTGATTACAGGTGAGAGTATTGGACAGGTGGCTTCCCAAACGATGCAGTCACTGATGGCGACAAATGATGTGTGTACGATACCAGTTTACAGACCATTAATTGGGTTTGATAAGCAGGAGATTATAGAAGTTTCGGAGAAGATTGATACATATGAGACGTCGATTCAACCCTATGAGGACTGTTGTACAATCTTTGTGGCGAAACACCCTGTTACCAAACCCAATCTCAATGTGATACGGATTCATGAGAGAAATCTTGATGAAAAGATAGATGCATTGGTAAAGACCGCGCTGGAAACGGATGAAGTGATAGAGATCGTTTATCAATAAATTTGCAGAAACAAAAACCGAGTGCACCAAAATGCACTCGGTAAATGCTCCTATTGAACACGATACATTACATGCCTCATACTAAGTATGGTTTCAATACTTCCATAATCTCATCTGTGCCGCCTTCTGCATGGATATTTAAATCGATAGGCTTAGACAGGTCTAAGCTGAAGATACCCATGATAGACTTTGCATCAATAACGTATCTGCCTGAAACAAGGTCAAAATCATAATCGAACTTTGTGATATCGTTAACGAAAGACTTTACCTTATCAATAGAGTTTAAAGAAATCTGAACTGTTTTCATTCTGATTACCTCCTTTTATTATCCCTTCCCTTTAATAATAAAGGGAAACAGTGGAAAAGTCAACTAGAGATAAAAAACAGTTATAATGAAAATTGACGAAAATAAACTAAAAATATGTACAAATTGACATTGAGAAAAAATTTTGCGTGTATGAAAGCGCAATCTTTGTGTAATATGATTTTTTTGGAAGAGAAAGGACAACCATAAAGATGAAAACAGTAGCATATCACAATTTGGGCTGTAAAGTCAATGCCTATGAGATGGATGCCATGCTTGAGTCGCTGCGGCAGCATGGATATCAGATTGTGCCGTTTGAGGAAAAAGCAGATATTTATATTGTGAATACTTGTACAGTCACAAATATTGCAGACAGAAAGAGTAGACAGATGCTACACAGGGCAAAAAAGACCAACCCTGAGGGAATTGTCGTGGCGGTTGGCTGTTATGTCCAGTCTGACACGCAAGCTGTGGAGGCGGACAACGCTGTGGATCTTTTAATTGGAAATAATAGAAAAAAAGACTTAGTTGAAATATTGGAAAATTATATGAATGGTGTGATGCAGGAGGGTGTGATTGATATTCACCATGCGTCAGAGTATGAGGAAATGCAGATAACATCTACCACAGAACACACGCGGGCTTATATCAAGATACAGGACGGGTGCAATCAGTTCTGTACATACTGCATGATACCGTATGCACGGGGGCGTGTCAGATGTCGCGCAAAGGAGTCTATACTGGAGGAAATCAAGGGACTTGCGGCAGCGGGATACAAAGAATTTGTGCTGACGGGAATCCATATTAGTTCTTATGGTATGAAAGAACTTTTATTCTTAATGCAGGAAATAGACAGGATAGAGGGGGTGGAACGAATCCGTCTTGGATCGCTTGAACCGCGCATTATCACAGAGGATTTTGCAGGAGGGTTGTCTGCGCTTACACATCTTTGTCCCCATTTTCACTTGTCTCTTCAAAGTGGCTGTGACAGTGTGTTAAAGCGTATGAATCGCCATTACACAGCAAAGGAATATTTGGCGGGGGTTCAATTGTTGCGTCAGTATTTTGATAATCCAGCAGTCACGACAGATGTGATTGTTGGATTTCCAGGAGAGACAGAACAAGAGTTTGATACTACTAGAAAGTTTGTGGAGTCAATTGGATTTTACGAGATGCATATTTTTAAATATTCTAAAAGACAGGGTACCAAAGCGGCGGTGATGCCAGATCAGGTGTCAGAGGATATCAAGACCTACAGGAGTAATGTACTACAGACTATTGAGCAGCGGGACTCAAAAGCATTTCGCGCGTCTTATATCGGAAAAAGCGAACAGGTGTTATTTGAAGAAAAAAAGACCATTGCAGGAAAACAATATTGGATTGGACATACAAGAGAGTATGTAAAAGTGGCTTGTGCAGCGCAGGATAAAATGCTGGAAAACCAATTGATTACAGGGAAAATCAAGGGATTTCTCCAAGAAGATATATTGATAATATAACGTAACAGTTCAGATAGGTATTTGCACTTTGCTGCAAATACCGTAAAACAACGTGGTGACTGCAAGCAAAAATCCATCGCCAAAGGCGATTTTGCATGGATTTTTGTCCGTAACAGTGAAGGTATCTGAACTGTTACAATAGCATAAATTGGGGAAATTAATTTCCCTATTTATGCTATGGACAGAAAATGGTAATAGTTGTAAAATGATAGTAATATACAAAATAAACACTCACAAATAAAAAATACTCATTTTGTGGTTTTGGTGGATTTGTGTATCCATAGAATGTAGATTATAGAAAAAAATTAGGAGGAAGTATGGAAGTTAATTCAAATGTACCATATTGGACATCGAATGATATTGCAAAAGAATGGATAGAACAAAAGTGGTCGAAGTGGGAGGATTATCAAAAAGAAGCAGAAAGGATTGTTAAAAAATTTAAAAGAATCCTGAAAAATAAATTGATGCTTGACGAAACTGAGATAGATTGGTTTAAAGAGGATTTACCAAATGGTAACAAAGGTATTTTTATATTTAAGGGTATACTTGCATGGGATAATCTTCATAAATTGTTTGGATTAATTGATAATAGTAAATCATATATAGTAAATAAGGTGATGTTGGAACAAGATTTGGAATATAATATTATTAGTATTTTACCTGACTGTAATGATGAACAATGTTTTGAGAAACGTAAACAAAGGTTAAGAGAGACGGTAAAGACATTTTGTAATCAAACATGGAAGAAAAATTTTTCTGGGGTATGGGAGAAACAATTTGAAAATGATATTTTATCTGTGATTAAAAAAATGGAAATAAGGGATAAAGAAACAAGGCAACAATTATATGAACTTCAATATGAGAAAATGAAAGCATGGCGAGATAAGTGGCTGTTCATTTTGGGTAAAATAGAATGCATAAGAAAGGCTGAAAGCTTTGAGAAGATATGGATTATGTACTATATGCATGACTTGTTACCGGAAGAGGGTATAAGTTTTTCTGAAACAGGGGAAATGAAAAAAAATGAAATACTAGAGAAATACAATAGGTTGATATTAATAGAAAGCCCAGAATTATATACATATTTACAAAAGAAATATAAAGAAAAAGAATTGGAGAAAATGTTCAAAGAAAAATGTGATGAATGCAAAAAGTCCCAATCTAACATTAATCGAAACAAGTGTAACAAGATTGTAACGCCAGAGCTATATAAAAAATCTTGTTATGAGTGTTGCGAAGACTGTAAAGATTTATTTAATGAAATTTTAGAATGTATAAAGAATGGGAATTTTGAAGCTGATTTAAAATATATGTTCCATCAAATGTTTGAAGATTTATATGATATATGTAGACAGATGTCCGAAGAGGTAAGATTAAAATGGTATAGAGGAATCGTGGAAGAAGACATGGATACAGAAGAGAACATGGATACAGAAGAGAACGGAAGTACGAAATGGGACAAAGGTAAAGTTGAAAAGGAAAAGAAAAAATGTAGGGAAAAAATGAACAATGAAGATGGTTTTAAAATGTTTAATGAAATTATAGAGTTATTAGTTACACAAGAAGAAAAAAGTAATTCTATAATACTGAAAAATGTTTATAATAAGTATATGTGAAATTTATCTTAATACAATCAGCTTTAAAATCTTTATTTACAAGAATTTCATATTAAGATATAATAATCACTTTGTTTATTGGGAGATAATAATAAATTTAAAATAATGATAAATAGTTAAAACCGGAGATGATTCAAAATAGCATCTCTGGTTTTTATTATTTTGTTGAATTTTATAAAAAAATTTTATATTATTCAGAAAAATTAGATGAAAAAAAGCAAAGCATACTATATGTGGTGCATGGTCAATAAAAAATATCTATATGTAGAATAAGCATCGTAAAAAGACAAATGTACAAAAAGGGAGCGGGTATTTATAATGATGGTGTTAGTCAATAATTGTGATTTGGCTATATAGAGATACTGTATTTAAAACACTTTCAAATTGCACCAACACATATGTTGACAAACATCATAATGATAGTAAAAAGGAGAAAGAAAATGGGAATTAAAAAAGTGGCAATTCAAGTGATGAGAATGAAGAAACTGGAAATTCAGAATTATGAGGAAAAAAATGGATGTTATTTTCAAAATAACGTTCAGATGACCAACTTTGTTTTGGGAGTCAAAAAAATCATGAAAGGAGCAGAAAGTGTTAATTATCAACTTGGAGTGAATATTGGTAATAAAATATATACACTAAATGTTACACCTGTTCAAATCCGAAGGCAAAAGTTTTTGCAGGAACTACCGGTGTACATTGAAAATGAGACAGAGTTTTATAGGCTGTTACGTAAAACGATATTTGAAAAAGAGTTTGCAGAGAATGAGGTGATATATCAGACTGGTTATAATGGTCTGCAGAAAGTAAACGGCAGATATATGTATGTATACACAAATGGAAGTCTGGATAAGGATGGTTTCCGTACAGACGTATATTCTGGTATTAAAGGAATGTATTTTCCTAAAGAAGCGGCTTGGCTTAAGGGACAAAATGAAGATGTAATCGAAAATCTGTTTAAAGAATATAATCGTAACCCTGAGATTTTCTATCCATTATTTCTGACAAACATAATGGCAATTACCAATGGGTATTTCAGGTTAATCGGGGAGCCATCCTTTATGAAATTGACACTCTGGATAGATGGAACAAGTGGGTCTGGTAAAACAGAACTTGCAAAAGCAGCCGGAAGGTATACTTTTAGTGATGAGAAGTTGAATAGGGAGTGTGTGTCTGTGACCGGAAAGCGGCAATATGCCTTGAAATGTCTGGCGGAATCATCAGGAAGTACCTGTATTTTAGATGATGTAAAAAATGAGCGGGTACGGGATAGAAGAAATAGTGTAAGAAATATAGTGGACGATTACATACGCAGTGTTTTTCAAGGAAGACTGACTGATGTTGGAAATAAGGAATCTATGCCAGAATGGTTTGATGCTTGCGCCATTATAACAGGTGAATATCTGGACACGAATGAGTCCCAGAATGCTAGGATAATGTATCTAAAAGCTGATAAATTTTTGAAGGTTGCTGGAAATTCTGATGCATTGCGGAACTTACAGGAAAATCCTATGTGGTTGACTAGAATATGCGGAGAGTACATTCAATGGTTTCTGGAAAAGATGGAGGAGAGAAGTTTTCCAATTTTATTAAAAGAACAATTGAAAAAACTGAGAGATGAAGAAGGGGTATATCATGGAATTAATAACGCAGAGAGATTAAACGAAAACAGAAATATGTTGTTGATGGCTCTGGAGCTGGTTATATGGTATTTACGTGATATGAATATGCAAGAATCTTTTGTAGAGCGTTTTGAAAAGAATACAATTCAGAGTATACAGTTAATCAGTGATGAAACTTTTTGTCTGTTAGGGGGTGATGACATGGTAATGATGAAAGTGATAAAAAATATATTGAAAAATAGTCGAATTAGAAAAGCATATTATTACCGTGATAATTCAAGCACGAAGTGGAAATATTTTCAACCATATTTTTGGATTAAAGATGATGAGGATTTTGTTTGGATAAAGAATTACGGAGAATCCATGTTGGAAAAGGGACGAGAAAGTAACGGAAAATATGACGGTAGACCAGTATTGATTATTCGAGAGCGACGGTTGGTGGAATTAATCCAAACAGCAATACAAGATCTTGTAAAAGAAAATCAAATTTCTTCAGACATTGCATATAAACTGAATAGTAATATGACAAAAATATTGAGAAGAATGCAAATTATATATAAGCAATACCGTTCTGATAGTAAATGGGGAAGGGCAGCAGTAAATTATCCAATATTTAGTTTAAGTAGTGAAGAAAAGTATGATGGCGATTCTTCAGATTATCGAAAAAGCATTTATTATAATGAAACAATTTACAATGTGTATCTTGAATCAGTAATTCAGATGAATGTAGAACATCCGTGCATTGAGGTTTTAAAGGAACGACTGGAGAATATGGATGAATTAAAGTGCTTTGATGATGTAGATTATTGGGAGATTCGAGGGATAGGGCATGAAGCGGCGATTAAGGTTCGTAGATCATTTTTAGATAGTAAGACGTTATATAATGAATGACAAGGAGGAGGATAGTATGTAGGTTAGTATTAAACCAAGGTGGATGTTAGCATGATGCTAGATATGTCCCAAGGACAAGCTTGCAACATTATAAGGATGCGCAACAATCAGCTTGTCTAATAAAAGAAACATTGTAGTTATTGGCAAAGCAAAAAATGCTTTACCTAATATAATTATGGAATGGAGAAAGAAGGAAACATTTATAAACAGATGAAACGAATCTATTATTTTGTGATATGTTTTCGGGAAAATCCATATTATGTAAAAAGACACGAAAGGATTGAGTGATATGTCAAAGGTTATAAATAAGTACACGGTAGTACGGGTATATGAGAATAAATATGGTATAGACGAAATGGTAAAACGTATTATTCGCATTCATCTTAACACCGTGACTCTTGAACAAAAAAACAATAAAGAGTGTTCAAACCGTGAGGTAAAGTAAGATGAAAAATCATAACATGATTGGGGAACAAGTAACAAAGAATGCTGCTGCATTACAGACAGCATGCTATATCAGGCTGTCAAGGGAGGACGGGGATAAGTCAGAAAGCCTTAGCATTGCAAATCAGCGTATACAGCTTACTGAATATGTGAATAGTAGTAAGGACTTGGAACTATATGATTATTATATTGATGATGGTTTCACAGGTACAAATTTCGAGCGTCCGGCATTTTTGCGGATGCTCGAAGATATTGAAAACAAGAAGATACAATGTGTTGTTGTAAAGGATTTATCCCGCCTGGGTCGCGATATGCCGAAGACGACTTCATATATTAAGGAATATTTTCCAAGCAAAAAGGTGCGTTTTATTGCGATCAATGACAGTATTGATAAAAAATTCTATGATGTGGATACAGGCGAAGATATGATGATTGATTTCAAGAATATGTTCAATGGCTTTTATCCAAGAGATATTGCGGCGAAAGTGCGTTCCACATTTCGGAGCAAACAAGGGAACGGTCAGTTCATCGGAGCATTTGCGAGCTATGGCTATAAGAAATCACCGAACGACCATAATCGTCTGGTCATTGATGAAACAGCGGCAGAAGTGGTTAGACGAATTTTTCAGATGTATGTAAGTGGCATCGGACAGAATACTATAGTGAAGATACTTAATGAGGAGGGTGTACCCTGCCCATCTGAATATAAGAAGCTTTGTGGTCTTAATTATCATAACAGTAACCGTCTCGAAAGCACTTCCTACTGGACATATTCTACTGTTCATAAAATACTGAAAAATGAGATGTATACTGGAAATATGGTTCAAAATAAAAGTTTTCGGCAGATCTGCAAGACAAAGGCGGTCAGCTTGCCAAGAGAAGAGTGGATTGTTGTGGAAAATACCCATGAAGCTATTATTGACAGGGAGATGTGGGATAAAGTACAGGAATTACTGGAACGCGGGACAAGGCAGATGAATCTGAACCATAATATTCATATGTTTGCCGGCTTTCTTAAATGTGGTGACTGTGACAGGGCTATGGTTAAGATTAAGCGACAGGGAGTTGTGTATTTTAATTGTGGCAGTTACAACCGTTTTGGAAGAAAATTTTGCAGTATGCATGAAATCACCGAGCAGGAGCTTGAAAAACTGGTACTGAATGATTTGAATGTTATCATAAAATCAATCAAGGATATCAGCCGGATAATTGAGGAAGAACAGCAGAAAGACAGAACTGCCTACATAAACAGTTTGGGTGATGTATCAAAATATGAAAGTGAAATCACTAAAATTACAAGGAAAAAAGAGCGTGCTTATGCAGACTATTCCGAGGATGTGATTTCAAAAGAAGAATATATGAGATACAAAGCCATGTACGAAAAGGAAATTGCAGCGATACAAAGTAAGATTGATACTATTGTACAGTTTAAAGAAAATCAGACCATCACTACAAATCCATGGATTGAGAGACTGCTGCAGTGTGAGAATATTGACTCTCTTGACAGGGAAACCGTTGTTGAAATGATTTCCATGATTTATGTCTATGAAGACCGAATGGTAAAAATTGTGTACAATTTTTCAGATGAACTGGAAATGCTATTGACAAATTGCAATCATGCAGAAGGTATGATATGATGAGAAAAAGGAGAGATGCATATGTGCAGACTGTCAGTGCTAAGTTCAGATAAACAAATTCAAGTAGCAGATATCAAGAAGCCAATCATAGAGAATATTGTCATGATTGCCAATATCTGTAAGGAGATAGACTATATTATTCTTTTCGGTTCTTCACTGGAGGATAAATGTACAGAACAATCGGACATTGACCTTGCGATTATTAGCAATGTCACGCGGGCAAAGCTCCTTCGGTCCAATGGCTATGACAGATTCACAACAGCCCTTTACAACATTGATGATGAGCAGACCTATGATATCCTCCAATTTAATTTTATGGAAGATTTGAAAAAGAGGGATAGTGTAGTATGTAAGGATATTGTGAACAAAGGAAAAATAATATACAGGAGGAAAGCCGTTCATGTTACATAAAATCCAGTATTTATACAGTATTCAGAGCTTGCGTCCATCAACCTGCCTGCGGCGTGGGGAAACGAGGATACGAGGAAGATAATGGAGATATTAAAAAAGCATGATGTAAAGGTGACATTTTTTATGACAGGGGGATGGGTGGACTGATAGGCATATATGAAAAATCTCAAAAGCTAGAGATTTTAAGGGAAAATTGCTTGATACAAAGGGAAAGCAAACGAACAAAAAAGGGGTGTGAATGTCGCGAGATTGAGATTAGGGTGTATATTTAATAGAGATTATAGGGTGTTAGCATAAGCCCCTATCAGTTGTAGAAATATGATTGATAGAGGCTTATTTTAATGTCTTATAAATTATTACCCATAGCCCATTAAACCTTCTTAGAACAGCCTACAGAATGCCACAGAGGTATTCTAGGACACTATAACATTCTATTTTCAATAATCCAAATACACTAAATAAAATTTATATTTTATTGATTTAAAAGAACGTGTGGGTGAGATCCACACATATGAATTATTGCTAAATCTTGGGTACAAACAAAAAGAAACAAAATAAGAAACATACTTTGTCAGAACATAAGTCTTATAACTCAGATAAGATTATCAGTCCAGATAAAGAGTTTAAAACATTTGTAAGAAAATTTATAAAAGAAAAGGAGAAAAACAATGTCAGTAAAGAAAAAAGAATTTGCAGATAGAATGGCAGCGAAAGGCAGAATTAAAAAGAAAGATGCTATGAAGGGATTAGAATTATTTATTGATACACTTATGGACTGTATGAGTGAGGGCGAAAAAGTAATGATTATGGGTTTTGGCAGATTTGAGATGAAAACAACAAAAGAGAAAATAGGGAGGAACCCACAGACCGGACAGCAATGTATCATACCAGAACATGAGAATATGAAATTTGTTGCAAGTGAATTGCTAACAGACAGAATAAAAGAAAGGAGGCAAGAATAGTTCCATGAAATTAAAAGACAGAGTTGTAATAATCAGTGAAAAGAATATGGATCGTATTAATGCTTTATATGGTAAATGTACTACAGAAGAATTAGAAAGGATAGTGAATAACATGATTAAAAATGCGATTATAGAGATAAATGAGGATAAGAGTATGACAGATAAGGTGAATAATTGTAATCAGTGTAAATATATGAAAGCATATGATTATGGAAAGAAAATATATTATTGTGATCATGAAGATAGGACAGATGATATGGGGAAATTGGGTGTTGAGAAATTGCCAGTAGTATATCCTGAATGGTGTCCAATGCGAGATAGAAATAAATAATATCCCTGCTGCTAATTGAAAAATCTCATTGTGCAAAATTGCACAATATTATTACCCCTAAAATTTTTGGAGGTGAAATTGTATTAAGCAAATTTTTATCTGCTAATAAAAAGAATGTACCAGAGTCGGCACAGGGTAAAAATCGGAGGTGCCCAATTTGGCACCTGCGGTATATATCAAATAGTTTTATCTGAAATTTGTAGAAGGTTTATAAACGAATAGAAAATATATTCATATGCAAGTGTATTAAAAAGGTATATACCAATAAAAACAAAATCAAAAGGAGAATATTGATAATGAAAGAAGTATGTTTCTATTTAAAAATGAAGAAGGATTGTTGGAAAGATTAAAAAATGAACATTGAAGAACTACATATAAAGTTTTCGCAGCAAGCTGCTCAAAATTGTTAGTTTTGAGTTGTAATTTCCATTTTTGTCTATTTGAGATGCACATATATAGAAGTATATTATATGTAGTTCTCAATTGGACAAATTTGGAAATCACATATAAAAAAGTTGTCACCTATTTAGAAGATATATATAAATATTCTTCTTATATGTACTTTCTGAAAGTCGTACTTTAAATCGTTGATTTTGTTTTGGGATTCCATTTTTGTCTATCAAAAAGTACATATAAACTATTTACTTATATGTGTATCCTGATAGACAAATTTGGAAAGGTAAAAATTCAAAATGTAAAAATCAGACTTTTTGAGCGGTAGCGAAAAACTTTATATGCAATTTTCATATACAAAAATAGATTGAAAAGGAGAAAATCAATGTATACACAAAAAGGAAAGAAGTATATTTATTCGGTTATTCAAGCAAACGAATTTATTCAGAGAGGATATAGATGCTTGGAGACAGGATTTAATTCAAAACAGAGGAAATATTATTGGGTATTTGATTATAACGAAGTGCAGTCATACTATGAGACAAGTGACCGCTATGCAAATAAATAAAAGAAGGGTTAGAGATGACAGAGTTAGAGTTAAACAAAGAATATACATATCCACAGATTTGTGAAACTGTTGGATGGAAACAAACTACAGGTGATTCGAGAATGGCACAGATCAGAGAAATTGAAGATGCTAACGAATATTACCACCCTATAAATAAGAAAACGCATAAACCAAAAAAGTCGTATATATTTACAAAGAAACTACGTGATCTTGTGGAGCCATCAAGAGAAAATAGTGCAGGAAACAACAGAAAAAACATTCAACCTATGATTGATTATCTACAAGCAAAGTTTGATCTTGATGATAACTGGTATTCTTTTACAGATTGGTACTGTAATAAACTAGAACTAATGTATAAAGGAATCTGTAATGCCATATACCATGAGGATGAGATTGATGCAGTATGTGAAAAATACAATATTTCTGATGGTAAGTTATTCTGTGAATATGTTTCGGCTGCAAAATCGGAACTGAAAAATATGTTTCTGAAAGCACTGTCTTACTTGGAAAAGAAAAGTAAGATTACATACCATGATGAATATAAGTTTATTTATCGTCTTGGAAAACGGACAATAGGCTATGTAATTACAGATTGTATAAATGATACCATAAAGGAAATTGAAACAACTGTATGCAATGATTTGAATGAGGAATATAATTTGAGTAAAAAGATGAGGGGAAGGCAGTTATTAAAAATTATTTATTCCAGAAAGGATTTTACAGAAGGATTTAAAGAGTTTTGTCTATTATCATTGAATGATAATGATAATGTGCTGAATAAATTGAATTGTGAATTATTATATCAGCATGAAACATTTCATTGTGATTATAGTTCTATATGTGCTGAAAGACCATTAATTTCGTACTATCGTGGCATATCTATTACTGAGATGGAGCTTGAAGAAAGTGACCAAGAGAGTCTTGCATTAGATATAACAAATCGAATTAGGACTAAAGTAAGAAATTCACTGAGAAAAAGTTACAGAAAATTTATGAAACAATCTGATATAAAAGCAATTGAGAAAGCATTATTCCAACATTATGATGATAAATTTTTGTATTTGACAGAAGGCAATATATCAGATATTGAACAGATTTTTGGTGATAATGACAACTGGGGCAATCCTGTTTCAATGGAGAATGATTTCTCTATAGAAGAAATATTGGACATGCCAACAGAAGGTGAGGTTCAAAATGAATCTGACAAATACAGATTGTGTGGGACAAAATGAACTAAGCAAAAAGGAATCTCATAGTGCAAAATTGCACAGTGAGTTATTTTATATTACTGAAAAGGATTTAGATCTTATAAGTATAGACAATATGTTTGATGAAAGCAAAAGTGTCGTGTAGGGTAGTGATCGTATTCCCATAATGGGCATTTGATAATTCATTTTACGATTTCGGTTCAAACCCATTTTGTTAGTGTAGAA
>ERZ808041.401-NODE-401-length-35072-cov-7.138563_pt1 | contig 35072 bp, 35 predicted proteins | sample MGYA00380192_ERZ808041 | MGnify/ENA primary metagenome ERZ808041 (study PRJEB31490, sample SAMN06133412) | mouse gut metagenome | isolation source: Z1_1 | host: mice | place: China: Chengdu | collected 2015-05 ...
ATTGACGCTGAGAGGCGTCTTTTTTGTTACCCGCAGTTCAGGGTGCTTGAATAATTGAGCACTTTGTCAACAGACCCGCTCTGGGGTGAAAAGTTTTTTGAGAGCAGCAACAACACCGTCATGGCTCATATTGCCCGGATCAGAGAAAAGATGAATGAACTGCCGCGTAAGCCAAAATATATTAAGACAATTTGGGGAGTGGGTTATACGATTGAATAAACAAACGATGTCTGCCAGCCGCAGGGAACATAAAAAGGCCGCCCGGAGAAACGCCGCCAAACTTTTAGGCATTCTGGTTGGCTTTGAACTCGGCCTGATTATGCTTTTCTGGCTGTTGCTGACTGTTGTCACCTCTGCCAGTTTCTATGATTCGGACATCTTTATCCCGTGGAAGCCCTTGCTGCGGATCATGATGGTTGCATCCTTTTTTATCCTGTCAGCATCGGGCTGTTATTATATCGCCTATCGTTTTCAACTCCTCCCTCTGAAATATCTGGATGATGTGGCAGACGCCGCACAGCTGCTTGCAGCGCCGACAGACGCGCCGGTATCTTTACCGGCCGATTTGAAAAATATTGAGGATGACCTGAATACCGTGCGGGTAAAGGCTTTGGAAAGTCAAAAGGCCGCCCGTGAAGCGGAGCAGCGGAAAAATGATCTCCTTGTCTATCTGGCGCACGATTTGAAAACCCCTCTGACAAGCGTTCTCGGATATTTGAAGCTGCTGGAAGACGAGCCTGATATTTCAGCAGAATTGATTTCAAAATATACCGGAATTGCACGGGCGAAAGCGGAACGCCTGGAGGAATTGATCAACGAATTTTTTGAGATCACCAGATTCAGCACAAAAAAACTGGTCCTGGAACCGGCAAAAACGAATTTAAGCCGTATGCTGACGCAGATCACTTACGAATTTAATCCGGTGCTGAGGGACAAAAACCTGGCATGGGATCTCAATATTCCTGATAATATTGAAATCGTATGTGATACGGACAAGCTGGAGCGGGCAGTCGATAACTTGATCCGCAATGCGATCAATTATAGCTTTCCTGATACGGCAATACAGTTTACATTGGTTCCCCTTGCTGGGAGCGTTCAGATCTGTATTCAGAATCAGGGGAATACCATTCCGACTGAAAAGCTGGAACGGATTTTCGAGCAGTTCTACCGGCTGGATACGGCCCGCTCTTCTGATACCGGTGGGGCTGGCCTTGGCCTTGCGATTGCAAAAGAAATTGTTGAATTGCACCACGGGATTATTACGGCTTACAGTGCGGATGAACTCATTCGATTTACCATCCAGCTCCCCCTTGATTGTCAGAAAATCTTATGATTTTAGTCAGGAAGGAATCATAGACCACGAAGAAGAAACGAAAATACGGAAGTCCCTTTCTTGGTATAATGAGGATACCTTGAAAGGGACTTCTATATTACGGTTTATTTCGGGGAATATCTGAGTGGGAAGGGTGAGAGACCATGAGAAAAGAATGGCTGATTGGAAAAGAACGATACGCCGGATACCTGCTGATTTTCATGCAGGGCCTGATCCTGGCTCTGCTTGCGGTTTTCTTTTTGAACCGACAGTACATGGATGTGTGGCGGACATATCCGCAAGGCAGTGAGGCCCTGACGGTCTATCTGAAAAATGTGGCTGCGGAAAAGGAGAGGGATACGCAGAATTTTCTGTTGACGGCCGCGGAGGAGCAGGGATTATTCGTTGCGAGGATGGATGGGATCTTGGATGATCGCGGCAGCTCCCAGGGCTATCAATTTGGCGTCTACGGAAACGCGGAAAACCGGCAGGCAGAACTTTCTTTTCTGAAAGAGAGCATATTGACCTGTGCGGATCTGAAAGAACTGCTGGCTTCCGACCATTCCGACAGCACCCTGGGCGTAGAGATGGGCAGTATCAACAGCATTGGCGAGATACCGAATTTCCGCTTCTATGGGCATATCGTCATCAAACAGCTCCCGGCTTTAATAGCAGACAGCCAGACGGTCAATGGCGCTTATACCATTCTCGGCTTGGAAAGCGATGCAAAGCAGCAAGCCTTTTTACAAGGGCTCGCCGGAGCAAGCGGGCTTATGGAAAGCGAGCTTTTAGAGGCCAGCAGCGGCAGCGGCACGAATGATCTGGTTATGCGGGATATTTTGTTCGCCTTCCTTGCGGCACAGATTTTTTTGAACACGGTATTTTTTGTGATTGTTGCAATGAAAAGCCTGCCAAAGCAAGGCAAACTGACATTGCTCGGATGGTCGCGTCTCGCTTTTGCAAAGGAAATATTGGGCGGATTTTTCACCTTGTCTGTTGCTGCTGTACCTGTCCTGGTATTCGCCAACAGCGTGATCGCCGGTTGGGGTACATTCTCTCCTCCTCTTTTGGGATGCTATCTGGCGGCCGCCTGTGTAAACGTGTTGGTCATATTGATGGAATTAGCCGTTTCCGCATTTGTGATCGTCATTGTCAAACCGCTTGATGCGATACGGGGGCGCATTCCCAAAAAGACTTTGTACGGCTTAGGGATAGCCGCCTATTTCATGATCAGCGCCGGCCTGGTGTTCTGCGGCAGCTACATTGACCAGCCGATCTCCTATATCTCAAAAAACACACAGCTTGCACAGCGTTGGGAGACTGTTTCGGAGTATCAGTTGTTAAGCAGTATTTCAATCGGCCAGGATGCGGCCTCCTTTTCCGGCGGCTCGAAGGAATTAGATCAGGACTTGTATGACTGGTATTCCTCGATTGCCGGCAGCAAGGGGGTATATATCGTTCAGACAGAGTATTACGATACTGGAATTATACAGACATGGCAGGACAACAAAACCTATTCCTCCATGCCCAATGCCTCGCTATGGCTGTTTACCATGTCGCCCAACTATCTGGAAAGCCTGGGAGTCACGATTCCTGCCGACGCCCTGCTTTCAGCCCAAAGCGGAACCCGGCTTTATCTGCTTCCGGCCGCTATGCCGGATGAAGAAAAAAATTGGATCTCCCAATGGCTCCAGGAACGGGATACCAGAAGTCTGCGTGACGGCGATATTCAGACCGACTTTACGCAAAATCCATCGTTCCTGTTTGTCGAGTATGAACCCGGCCAGAGCTTCTTCACATGGACGACAGATGAAGGATATGGTTCGGAGGCAAGTAGGCCGGTCATCTATGTGGCTACACCGCAAAATATGAAATACACCGAAACAGAGAGCTTGAAAGCATCCGGTTTTAACGGCTATATTAAATTTTCCGATGCGCAAACAGCTATGAGCTGCACAAGCACGGATATATTGTCCAGCTTCGATCTTTCGGATAACGCCCCGCAATTTGCAAGCGTTCACAATTACATTGACGGCCTGCAAAAGAATCTGGAAACAACGCTTATGTGGTTCGGCCTGGTATTTGTCATGTTAATGCTGATCCTGATTGGGCTGCTGCTGGCCCTGGCCGCTGTTTTCCGCATCGCAAATCAAGAAAAAATCAATGTCAAGAAGTTTATGGGGTTCTCCTTCCCGCAGATGTACGGTAAACCGCTTCTGCTGTTGTCGGTGATTTTTGCTTTGGAATTTGCAGGAATGTTGGCCCTGAAATCAAAGTTTGGGCTGCTCCTGCTGGTGATCGTGTCTTTGGTACAGGTTGTGATCTTTATAAAATACATGGCGCACAATGAACTGAAAAACGTCCTGGCGGCTTTTAAGGGGGAGTGAATGATATGAGTTCTGTTGAAATCAGAAATATCACAAAAAGATTCGGAACGAGAACAATTCTAAAGGATGTTTCTTTCTCTGTGGAGGATGGGGAACTCGTCGCGCTGATCGGACCGTCCGGCTGCGGAAAGTCCACGCTGCTGAACATGATCGGCACGCTGGAAGCTGTTGACAAGGGGGATATTCGGCTTTATGGGAGGAAGCTGCCGGGTATCAACAGCCGGAAAGCGACCATACTGCGGAGAAATACCATCAACTATCTGTTTCAATCCTTTGCTTTGATCAGCGATATGACCGTCTTTCAAAACCTGCTTTTGTCTATGCGTTTCCTACATCTTCGTCAGCGGGAAAAGGAAAAGCGCATCTATCAGATTTTGCAGACGGTTGGGCTGTCCCATTTGGAGAATGCGGTTGTGAACACTTTGTCTGGCGGCGAACAGCAGCGTGTCGCCTTGGCAAGAACGATATTAAAGCCTGGAAAGCTGATTCTGGCGGATGAACCGACCGGCGCTTTAGATGGAAGGAGCGCTGAGTTGTCCTTCTCGTTGATCAGAAATTTGTGCCAGAAGTATCACAAGACCGTAATTATGGTGACACACAGCCTTGATTTGGCGCAAAGGGCCGACCGGGTAATCGACTTGGCTTCTTATCAAACACAGAGTGCCGGATCATCTGCTGCGGCTCAGTGTCAAACCCAGGAGGAATATATTCGGGCGATGGATTCCCTGCGCTTCTCACCACGGCAAAAGGCTGCTATTGCAAAGCGTACAGCCGAGGGGATCAATCAGGTCGATCAGTTCTAATACGCCCAGCCTTTCATGTTATATGATTCCACCCTGCTGCACGACAGCAAAAAAGCTGTCGTGCAGCAGGGCACATTTCACCTATACTTTCTCGCGCCTCAAGAGCAGATACAGACGGCGACATGAGCTCCATCAATCGAAGATGAATATTTCTTCGATTGGAGCCTCAACCGCCCTGGAAATGTCAATGGCTAATTTCAAGGAGGGATTGTACTTCGCCTTTTCCAGCCGCATGATGGTTTCCCGGCGCACACCCACCTGCGCGGCCAGCTGCTCTTGGGTCAAGTCCTTCAGCTGCCGGTACTTTTTTAATCTGCACTCAAACTCCGCCATTCCTTACTCCCCTGCCTCCTCCGTCTGATCATCGTGGTCATAGCGGTACAGCAAATACTCCGGGAGAAAAATGCCCAGGGCCAGGGTGAGGGAAAGCACGATGATGACAGCAATCAGGGTATATTCCAAACTGCCGAACAGCTTCCCCTGACAGAGAATCACCAATGCAATCAGCGTGATGCTGAACGTGATTTTGTATGTTTTGAGCTGGGCGCGGGCGGTATTCTCACGGAATCGTTCGTCCATAAAAATCCCGGACATTTTTCCCTCATAGAAAAATCCGAAGAAGCCGAAGAACAGGAAAAACATAAAAGGGAATACGGCGCCCATGGCGGAATAGGTCCAAAAACCGGCCAGCCCCAAGAAACCCAACAGCCCCAGGAACCCCAGCCTGGGATCGACTTTGCGGGTCATGTTTGTCTTTGTGATGATCTTCCTGCTTTTCCCGCTGCTGATAAAAAGCTGGATAAACAGAGCGATTACATAGATGCAGGTGAGCGAGATAGATAAGATCATCGGCAGATCCTTTGCGTTGAAGGAGTAGTTTCCAAAGTCCATTGGAGTGACCAGGCGGGAATCGTTAAATGTAACCGCGTACCAGACGGAAAGCAGCATAGCCGCGATGCAGAGAATCCCACAGCCAACCCAGATTTTTACCTTACTTTTTTTCATGCAGTGCCTCCAATTAACAAGATATATTTATCTCTTAATAGGATAAATATATCACTTTCGCTTTGGCCTGTCAATAGAAAAATGATAAATATTTGTCTCTTTTTTTCTTGGGCGCTTCGGAGCGTCCACCGCAAAACATTTCATGACATTCAGAAAGCATTTGGTTACAAGCGGGTTGATGACCGCTTGCCAGTATCGAGCCGCCGTAGTATAATATTTCGTCATAATAAGGGAGGTGGATTGTTCCATGCTGCATATTGCCATCTGCGACGATGACGGCGCCACCGTGCAGGCCAACCGGAGTATCGCGGAGGACTGTCTGAAGCAATGCGGGAGCGCCGGCGAGATCGCCGCCTATACCCACAGCGACAACCTTCTGTACGACATCACCGAGGACGGATTTTTCTTTGACCTGATCCTGCTGGACATTGAAATGCCCGGCAGCACCGGGATGGAGCTGGCCGGGAAGATTCGGTCCTTCCTGCCTAATGTGAAAATCATCTTCATCACATCTCATGTGGAGTATGCCATCGACGCCTTTGAGCTGTCCATTTTCCGGTATGTTCCCAAAAACGACATTGCCCGGCGGCTCCCCGGGGCAATCTGCGACGCTATCCGGCTGATCGAGTTGGAGGAGGGAAAATACTACACCATCCAGACCAACAGCCGCCTGGAGAAGATTCCATACAAAGAAATTCTGTTCCTTTCACGGGACGGGAAAAACACCAGCATCACTACCGCCGGCGGTGCGGCCAAGGTCCGCAAGAGCTTACAGCAGGTCTATGAGGAGCTGGCCGCGGAGGAATTTATCTTCATCGACCGGGGCTGCATCGTCAACATGATCCATGTCATGCAGGTGAAGGATGGCTCGGTCATCCTGAAAAACGGAGCGGCCCTCCCCATCAGCCGCTCCCATCTGCAAGAGGTCAAGGCGCAGATCAACGCCTACTGGGGGGCGCACATATGACGGATATTTTTCTTCTGCTCTCCGGCATATTGACTGGGACGATGCGGGTTCTTGTTGGCCTGATTCTCATTTACCGGCTGCTGCCGGCAAAGAGGCCCGATGGCCGAAGTCTTGGGTTGGAGCTGGCCGGAGCGGTGATTCTCACAGTTTTACTGTCTCTGCTCCATGCCCCCGATTTTTACCGGATGGCTCTGGAGGCGGCGCTGATCGCCGCCTGCGCCCACTGGCTGCAAGAGGCCGAGGTGAGAATGAGCCTGTTTGTCGGTATCTTTTTTGAGATTGGCGTCTCCTTCTGGTCGTTTCTCCTGTCGGCCGGGCTGGGTGTTCTGCTGCGCTCCCAGGATTTCCTCAGCTTCGGAACTCCGGCGGGACAGTCAGCCCTCTGGCTGCTCCACGGGCTGCTGGCAGGTCTGGCGGTCTGGCTCTCCAGAAAACAGGAGATAAACCGAAAATCCGCGTTCCGGGCCGTCTCCGCTGTCACGGTGGCCGGTTTTCTCGCGGTCATCACCCTGTCCGAGCAAAGAGTCCTGGACATCCCCGACGACATGCTCTATATGTGGACTATCCTGGCAGTAGTGCTGATGATGTCGGTGCTGGTGTTCAACATCAGCCGGCAGGTTGAGGTGGAGAAGGAGCTGGCAAGGCTGAAATCAGAGCAGGCCGAGCTGCTGGAGCGGGACTACACCACCCTCAACCGGGCCTATGAGGTCAACGCCAAGTTGTTCCACGACTTCCACAACCACATTGGGGTTCTGCGGCAGCTCCTCACCCACGAAAAATATGGGGAAGCTGTCCGCTACCTGGACGAATTGCAGGCTCCCGTTCAGGACTTGACCGCCGCCGTGTGGACTGGTGACGAGACGGCGGACTACCTGATCAACAGCAAAGCGGCCACAGCGGAGGCGGCCGGCGTCCGGTTCCAGGCCCAGGTGGAGTTTCCCCGGCGCACCAACATCCGCAGCGTGGATCTGTGTGCGATTTTGGGCAATCTCCTGGACAACGCTATCGAGGCCGCCCGGCAGGTGCCGGACCGGTCGGATCGGACGGTGGCCCTCACCATCCGCCGCATCCACCAGATGCTGGTCATCAAGGTGGAGAACAGCTTTGCCGCCGCGCCTGTTCAGGAGAACGGCCAGCTGAAAACCACCAAGGCCGGGGGCGGTCTCCACGGCTGGGGCCTCAAAAGCGCCCAGACCGCCGCGGAAAAATATGACGGTATGGTGCAGGCCAATGTCTTCGGTGAAATTTTCCGGGCGGTAGCTACGTTGTCTTATCAAGGAATGGAGGATATTCATGAGTAAATATGACGCTTTATGGGCCTACGTACAGAAGGACGGGAGCCCCACCCTCAAATTGACTTTCGGGCAGATTCAGGAGATCGCGGGTGTTCCCATTGACCATTCTTTCCTGAGATGCAAAAAGGAATTGACAGACTATGGGTATCAGGTCGGAAAAATTTCCATGAAGGAGCAGACGGTTGTTTTCCAAAGGACCGTTTAGAGGCCTGACCCGTTCCACAGTCAGAGCAATTACTCAAGATTTGCAGGGGTGAATAATTATGAAATATGGAATAATTCAGCATGGAATGTGGATGATTTTTCAAAGCAGCTTTCGGAAGCAGCTAACCGTATTACACATTACTGACGAAAAAGTAAAAAAAGACATAATGAAAACGGCACGTCAAAAATATCGGGAGATTATCCTCACGATTGAGTCGTTTGGCGAAAATGATGTTTTGCTGGTAAATATCTTAAGTTCGTCTGCATTTGCTGCAATTTACTTGAGTTTGCCAGCGGAGTATCGCCTTACTCCTGCGAAAGATGCAGCTGCCTTCCCGGAAACAGAGGAATGTGAGTCACTTGTAAGCGGGAAGTATACCATGAAGGAATTAAGTAACTTTTACGAATATTCCATGAATGGGAGCTTTGTGATGAAACAGTACTTGAGGCGCAGTTGTTTTTCAAAAAGATATTGGAAAGTGCAAAAAGAGCAGGCAGAAAGGAGCCAGAAATCAACAAATCCATATTCATGGAGATATATTTTCTATCCAAGCGAAAGCGGCCAACATTTTGACGCGCTTTTTAGTCACTGTGGGATTTGGTATTTAATGCAGAAGCTCGGTATTCCCGAAGTAACCCCCGCAATGTGTCGATATGATTATGGTATGACGAAGTATAGCGATGCTGTTTTTACCCGCAAAGGAACTCTTGCAGGCGGGGCAGAACTCTGTGACTGCCATTATGATAAAAAGCAGAAGTAAAATTTCAGGACTGACAGCAATGGAAATGCAGTAATTAAGGTCTCGTATCCATTTATGGAGGGAAAAATGAAAATCAGACTGGTAAGACCTACGGAACAATTAAAGGAACAGGCAATCAAATTCAGACAGGAATTTTTCGACAACCATGAGATGGTAATAAACGGGAGCGAGTTGTTTGACAAAACAGATCAGTACGAGGATTGGCTGGAAGCTGTGACAGCTAATACAAATATTGAAACAGTAAATGTCAACTGGGTGGTCACGGATACTTTTTTTGCTGTGGATGAAAAAGGCAAGATCGTTGGAATTATTGATTTGAGGCATACACTGAACGACTTTTTGAAAGATTTAGGGAATTGTGGCTACAGTGTTCGCCCTTCTGAGCGAAAAAAAGGGTATGCAACAGAAATGCTCCGGCTGCTGCTGCCGATTGCGAAAAATGCTGGAATGAAAGAACTGTATTTGTCTGTTGAACGGGATAATGAAGCCTCTATTAAAACAATCGTAAAAAATGGCGGAAAGCATGAACGGAGTTTTGAATTTGAGGGTGAGCAAGCTGACATATACAAGATCATTTTATAAGTTTCGATTCATTGGGCGCTTTTCCGCAGAGGGTAAGCGCCCCTTTTCGCGGTCAAAAACCTGCCGTTTGCGGACATTCCCGCACAGTGCCCGGTTTTCTGCTATGATGCAGGTACATCAAAGAAGCGCTGCTTCAAGGAGGAAATTGTTATGCGTCACGTTTATATTCGTAGTATCCTGACTCTGATTTGGCTGGCGGCGGCGGTCGTCAGCGGCGTATCCGGCAATCTGGAATGGGCCGGGCTCTATGTCCTGATGGGGGCGGCTTTTGGATATTCCGCCTACGCCACCTGGAAAAAGGAGAAAAACGGGAAGAAGGGGAATTGACCATGAACGGGAACATCCTGGAACTTCAAAACCTCAGCGCCTGGTACAGTGAGGGAAATGATGTGCTGTCCGGCTTCTCCCTCCAGCTGCGTCCCCATGAGGTGGTGGGGCTGATTGGCCTGAACGGCGCCGGGAAGACCACCTTTCTGAAAACCTTGTCCGATCTGCATGAAGGCTTCCGCTGTGATGGCATCCGTCTGTATAGCCGCCCGGTATCCTTCCGGGATAAGGACTTCAAGCTGTGCCGGTACACCGTCTTTGCCGAGGACAACTCCTTCCAGTATTTCACCTTTCGGGAGTATCTGTCCTATGCGGCGGCGGCGTACAAAAAGAAACTGCCTGATGTGTCCGAGCTGGTGCGGGGCTTTCACTTCGAGGAATATACCGACACACTGCTGAAGGACCTGTCCACCGGCAGTAAGAAAAAGGCGTTTCTGATTACCGCCTTCGCCCTGAAGCCGGAGCTGCTTCTGCTGGACGAGCCGGTGAACGGGCTGGACTTCCAGAGCACGGAGTACCTGTACCAGCTGATTGCCGGATACAAGGAGTTTGGAACGGTTCTCTTTTCCTCCCACATTTTGGAGAGCATCACCCTGACCTCCGACCGGGTGCTGGTGCTGGAGGATGGCCGCATCCAGCGGAGCTTTGAGGGTAGCCAGATCAATGCGGACACGATTCGGGAGGCCCTGCATGATGAAAATGAGCTTTAACGTGACTGCCAAAAAACTGTTTGGCGTCAAATACGAGCGGCTGACCAGGACGCTTTTCCTGGATCTGGTGGTCTTCTGGGGGCTGCATATAGCCGGATTTCAAGTCCAGATTGCTTCCTCCATCCTGTATCTGATGACCAGTGCTTTCTCCGCCGGGGTCATGTGGCAGGCCCTCTCTGCCGAGGACAACGGGGCCAACATGGAAAATATGTTTATGCTCCCCTTTGAGAGGCGGAGCTTGGTGTTTTCCTATGTATCTGCGCTGGGGGCCTACACGCTGCTGACCAAGACCGCCGGATTACTTGCCGTCGTGCTGGCTGTCTCTCCCTGGAGTGGGGCAGAGGTGCTGGGATGCGTCCTCTGCGGGGGCAACGCCGTCCTTATGACCGCCTGCATCTATCCCAGAAAACATCTGCGGGCCGTCACAGGGGCGCTCTGGGCAGCCGTTCTGCTTACTGCGATTTTTCTGCTGGGGAAAGCAGCATTTCTTTTCCCCATTCTGACAGTGAGCATTTTGGCTGCGATTCTGCTGCTGTGCCAGACGGACGCCTATGCTTTCCGCCGATGCCCCAGCAGGCGCAGAGCAGGGGTCAAAGTCCACCGCCATCCTTCCGTATGGCGTTACCTGTTCCGCTACCTGATGGCTCACAAGAACTATCTGGTCAACACAGCTGCGATGTGGGGCGTGGCCTGCGTCCTGCCGGTGCTGTTCGGTCAGATGGAGGCCCGGTTTATCCTGCCGGTGGGCTTTGCGATTCTCTCCCTGAATACCCCCCTCTGCATCCTGCTGTCCTGCGACCCGGCTCTGGAGCAGGCGGTGCGCTTCCTGCCGGGACAGCGAAAGGCGTTCTGCATTCCCTACTGCCTCTTTCTCTTCGGGTGCAATCTGGCTGCGGACATCATTTTCCTGAGCAGCTGGCAACTCCAGATCGGCGGGATTGCTCCGCTCCATATCTTGACGGCGGCCTCCTTTGCTCTGCTGAGCGCGGCCGGTTCCGTCCTGCTGGAGTGGTACTGCCCCATACGAAAATGGAAAATCGAAAGCGATCTCTGGCATCACCCGCGGAAATACGTTGTGCCGGCCATTATGATGTTGCTGGCCGGGCTGGTGAGTCTATTTTGAAAAATCACTGAGACGTATGGAGGCTGTCCAGCGTCTCAGTGATTTCTTAACTTTTCCCTTATGCGGTTGTGAAAATGCTCCTTTCCCTTTATACTGTCAACCATAAACATGATCTAAAAAATCCTTCAACTGTTTGTCACAGATTCGCTTCATGCCAGTCTAATCCTATAGGAGGTGTCTTTATGAACACAAAAGAAAATCAAGAACTATCCGCTCTAATCAAGCAGGCCACCGCCGGGGATAAGGCCGCGCTGGAGACAGTGCTGTCCGCTGTGCAGGATCTGGTATTCAACCTCTCCTTGCGGATGCTGGGCACATTCCATGACGCGGAGGATGCGTCCCAGGACATTCTTCTGAAGGTAATGACCCACCTCTCTGCCTTCAAAGGTGAGAGCGCCTTCACCACCTGGGTATTCCGTATTGCGGTGAACCACCTCAAAGACTATAAGAAGCACATGTTCGCCCAGTTTCCTTTGAGCTTTGAGTTCTATGGAGACGACATCCGCAATGAGAAAGCTCAGGATGTACCTGACCTGACCCAGAATGTGGAGAAGGCGATTCTGGCTGAGGAATTGAAGCTGTCCTGCACGAATGTCATGCTCCAGTGTCTGGACCCGGAGAGCCGGTGCATCTTTATACTGGGGACAATGTTCCGGGTGGACAGCCGGATCGCCGGAGACATTCTGGGCATTACCCCGGAAGCCTACCGCCAGCGCCTTTCCCGGACGCGAAAAAAGATGGCCCAGTTCCTTTCAGAATATTGCGGCGAGTATGGGCAGGGCGCCTGCCGCTGTGCCAATCGGGTCAACTACGCGATACAGAATCACCGCATTGCTCCCGACCGGCTGGACTTTACCGCCGCCAAGCCCAGCAATACCGCTGTGGAGGTGACGGCGGCGATGGAGGAGATCGACGGCTACTCCCAGCAGTTCTCATTCTGCCGGGCGTATCAGTCCACAGAGCGGTTAAAGCAGATGATTCGGGACTTTCTGAATGGCCCTGCCTTTTCCACAGTTGCGGAAGCGCAGGGGGTGGGAAGATGAATACGCAGATGATTTTGGACTATCTGGCAGAACTGAGCGCCAACAACAACCGGGAATGGTACCATGCCCACAAGGCCCAGTACCAGGCGGCCAATGCGCAGTTTGAGGAACTGATACAGAATCTGATCTTTCGGATCGGGGAATTTGACGGCAGCGTCCTCAGCCACACGCCCAGGGAGCTAACCTTCAAGCTGGTGCGGGACACCAGATTCAGCCATGACAAGTCCCCCTACAACCCCGCGTTCCGGGCGCACATCTCGGCCATGGGAAAGCTACCCATCCCGGTTGGCTACTATATCATGCTCAAGCCGGGCGGACAGTCTTTCCTGGGCGGCGGCCTGTTTGCTGATATGTTCAAGGACGCTACCGGGATGGTGCGGGATCACATTTCGGAGCACGGCGGCGAGTGGGAAGGAATTATCACTGCTCCGGCTTTCCAGGAGTTGTTTACCGTAAACGGTACTGCCCTGAAAAATGTCCCGGCTGGCTATGAAAAGGACCATCCACAGGCCGAATATCTGAGATATAAGAACTGGTATCTGGAATATCCAGTCCAAGACAACGAGCTGTCGGATGGTGACCGGTTCCTATCTAAAGCAGCGGATGTATTCCGCCGGATGAAGCCGTTCAATGATTACTTGAACAAAGCGCTTACGGGCTTCAAAATGCCGGAGAGATAATCTCAGAGGGCGAAGCCGCAGGAATTACCGAGTAAACGTGAACGGACAAGGCTTGTTTGAGCCTTGTCCGTTTGTTTTATGGAAGCGGGACAAACATTAAATTTTTAGAAAAAAAAGATAGCTGTAACATTTCGCGGACATTTCTCTGCTATACTACCCTCAGCACCCAAAGGAGGACAAACTATGAAACGGATATTGATTGTCGAGGACGACGCCCTTTTGAATAAGACGCTGGCCTATAACCTGATCTCCGACGGCTGGGAGGTCACACCGGCCTTGAACGCCAAAACCGCCGCCGCTCTGCTGGCCGGGAGGTCATATGACCTGGTGTTGCTGGACATCAACCTGCCGGACGGCAGCGGCTATGACCTGTGCAAATTGATCAAGCCGGAACACCCTGACACGGTGGTGATCTTCCTCACCGCCAACGACCAGGAGAGCGACCAGCTCCGGGGCTATGAGGTGGGAGCTGTAGACTACATCACCAAGCCCTTCTCCATTGGGGCCTTGCAGCGGAAGATCCGCGCCATGTTCGCCATGCTGGAGCACCACAAACCGCCAAGGGACATCTACGATGACGGCAGGCTGTTCCTGGATTTCTCGGAGCAGGCCGCCACGCTGAACGGGAAACCGCTTACCCTCTCCTCTATGGAGTACAAGATGCTGTTTCTGTTCTGCAAAAATCCAAGACAGGTCCTGACCCGCCAGCGACTTCTGGAGCGGCTGTGGGATGTGGACGAGAAATTCGTGGACGAACACACCCTGACCACCTCCATCAGCCGCATTCGGGGTAAGATCGAAGCGGACGGTGATGCCTACATCAAGACCATCTATGGCATCGGCTATCAGTGGACAGGAGGCGAGCGGAAATGAGACGCATTTCGGTCAAGGCAATGTTTTTGCTGGTGGAGACCGGCGCGGCTGTCTCCATGCTGGTACTCACTTTCATCCTTTCTGCCATGACCGGCCAGGGGTGGGTGCTGCTGGCCGGCGCGCTGTTGACGGCCTGCGCCCTGGTCTGGATGTTCCTGCTGACGCTGTTTTTTGCCGAGCGGCTGTCCCAATTTACCAGCAACCTGTGCCAGACCATGGACAACATGATCAGCGGCGGAGAGGCTCCGGAGCGGGCCGCTGACCGGGATACCATCTTTGCGCGGATCAGTCACCGGCTTTCCCAGCTGTATCGCATCATGCAGGAAAACCGGCGCAAGGTGGACGAGGAACGGCAGGAGCTTCAAATGCTGGTATCGGACATCTCCCATCAGGTAAAAACGCCGGTGAGCAATTTGAAAATGGTGACAGACACACTGCTGGCAAAGCCCGTTACGGAGCAGGAGCGGCGGGATTTTTTGCAGGGCGTCCGCAGCCAGACGGACAAGCTGGAATTTCTCTTTCAAGCCCTTGTAAAAACCTCGCGTCTGGAGACCGGAGCCATTCGGCTGGAAAAGAAAGACGGCCTGCTGATCGACACACTGGCCCAGGCTATGAGTGGTATCGTCTACGGGGCGGAGAAAAAGGGCATTGCCGTATCGGTGCAGTGCCCGGAGGATCTGCGGGTGTCCCATGACAGCAAATGGACGGCGGAGGCCCTGTTCAATCTGCTGGACAACGCGGTGAAGTACACCCCGGCGGGCGGGCAGATCAGTGTATCGGTGGAGCAGTGGGAGATGTATGTCAAGCTGGATGTGGCCGACACCGGCAAAGGCATCCCGGAGAGCAGTCAGGCCGCCATCTTCCGGCGCTTTTACCGTGAGGAGGAGGTCCACGATCAGCCGGGGGTGGGCATCGGCCTGTATCTGGCCCGTGAAATCATAAGCCAGCAGGGCGGCTATATGAAGGTGACTTCAGAGCTTGGCAGAGGCGCTACCTTTTCCGTGTTCCTGCCCAGAAGATGAAAGACAAGGAGGATTGGCTATGGAAATATATAATGTAGGGAACAGAGTGATGAATACCTATGTATATCAAGCTCCCGCCGGATATGTTATGGTCGATACAGGATATGAGCACAGCTTAAAGGCCGTGAAAAAAAGGTTGGACCGGCTTGGCATCGCCTTATCGGAAATCAAATATGTTTTTTTGACGCACGCCCACGACGACCATGCAGGTTTCTTGAATGAGCTGCTGTCAAAGTGCCCTGATATAAATGTCATCCTGAGCAGCCGGTCAATGCCCACACTTTTGAAGGGACAAAATTCATTCGTTGGCGGTTGCAGCAGTCCGTTAGCATTTGGCTTTTGCAAATTGATGGGTTTGTTTGGTAAAGAGGAGCATTTATTTCCTCCAATCAGCAGGGAATATGCGGACAGGCTGATCGAAATAAGCTCCCAAACCATTGCAGGCATTGAAAGTGTGCTGCAAGGCAAGATTCTGTTTACGCCCGGACACACTGCCGACTCCATATCGCTCAAATTAAAAAACATCATTTTCTGTGGAGACGCTGCCATGAATGGTCTGCCCAGCTTAAAGCGGATCACAATATGGATAGAAGATAAAACTGCTTTTCAAAATTCATGGGATGTTCTTCTGAGCGAAAACGCAGATATCCTTTACCCCGCGCACGGAAAACCATTTTGTAGTGATGATCTGAGAAAGTACAAAAAGTATATCGCAAGGGTACATCTCTACCAGTTAAAATAGTACGTTGGCGCTTGCCGGAAAACTGTTCACAAAAAATTCACAAACAAACCTCTGATTCGGACATTTCTGAGACATTTGGATTTTACGATAGCTCTGCAACAGGCGAAAAGCCGTGAAAGGAGCAATTTGAGCATGAACGTATTACAGACCATTGATTTGAAAAAACAGTATGGCTGCGACCCCAACATTACCCGCGCCCTGGATGGCGTCAACCTCTCGGTGGAGCAGGGGGAGTTTGTGGCGGTGGTGGGGACCTCCGGCAGCGGGAAGTCCACCCTTCTCAATATGATGGGCGGTTTGGACACCCCCACTTCCGGCAGCGTGATCGTCCGGGGGGACGAGTTGGCGAAGAAGAACGACGAGGAGCTGACCATCTTCCGCCGCCGCAACATCGGTTTTATCTTCCAGAACTATAACCTGGTTCCGATTCTGAACGTCTATGAGAACATCGTCCTGCCGGTGGAGCTGGACGGCGACACGGTGGATCAGAAATTCATGGACGAGATCGTGAGGATGCTGGTCCTGGAGGATAAGCTGCAAAATATGCCCAACAACCTCTCCGGCGGCCAGCAGCAGCGCGTCGCCATCGCCCGGGCCCTGATCACCAAACCGGCCATCGTCCTGGCCGACGAGCCCACCGGCAACCTGGACAGCAAGACCAGCGCCGATGTGCTGGGCCTGCTCAAGCGTACCAGCACACAGTTTAACCAGACCATCGTGATGATCACCCACAACAACGAGATTGCCCAGCTGGCCGACCGCATCGTGCGGATTGAGGACGGCAAAATCGTGGGCTGAGGGGGTGGCGGCTATGACCTGGCCTTTTGAAAATGACACCAGCGCGGTAATCCGCAAGCTGTCAAACGCCCGTCTCAAGCATAACCATTTCAGGAACCGTCTGATTGGGGTTATTATCTTTATGGCCGCTGCTATTATGGCCTTTGTTTCTTCTTACACCTACAATGTTACAAGTGAATATGCGGCGTCCACTGCGTATCAGGGGATTTTTCAAAATCTCTCCCAGGAAAACATCTCCCTGTTGACAGCAGATCCCCACATTGAGAGCGTAGGCATTTACCGTTCCGTCGGTATGACAGAGCGGGAAAACGGAGTCACAATGGGCATCGTGTGTTCTGATGAAGCAACCATGCGGCTTTCCAATATTACGCTGATGGAAGGATGTATGCCGCAGGCGGCAAATGAACTGCTTATAGAAAAGGGGTATATAGACGCCCTGAATTTGAAAGCGGATATTGGCGATACCATATCCGTTCATTACCGAAACCAGGCAAGCCGTCAATTAGAAACAGCGGATTTTCAAATCACGGGTTTTATCCAGACGACCGCCGAAAATGACAGAAACAGAGTTGCATATAACGCCATTGTTTCACAGAATTTTGTGCGGGAAAACTCCGCGCTCTCTGCCGAACCCGCAACCGCCATGATTTCTGTTCGTGATACTGCAAAGTATACAAATCAAGAATTGAAAGAACTGATCCGGACGATTGGCCTGGATTGCGGAATCTCCACAGACAATATTCAGATCAACAATTTATATATCGACAGCAATAACATGTCAAAAGAGACCGTGCTGACGGTTCTGCTCGTTGGGCTGGTTTTGATCGGCGTATGTTCCCTGGTCATCTATAATATATTTTTCATTTCAGTCATGAACAATGTCACATCCTTTGGGCAGCTGCGTACACTTGGCGCCACGAAAAAACAGATCAAGCGAATCATTTCAAAGGAAGGAAACTATCTTGCGCTCCGTTTCATTCCGCTTGGGTGCATTGCAGGCGGGATGCTGTCCTTCCTGATAGACAGAACTGCGTTTCAGTTGTTTCCTGACGCTGTGATCGTGCTTTTGTCCGGCGCCGCCGTCTTTATTTGTGTAAAGCTGTCCATTTTGAAGCCGGCTAAAATTGCAATGTCGGTTTCACCCATGGAAGCATCCCGTTACAGCAGCTATACCAAGGTAAAAAAGGGCGGGAAACGTCTGAAAAGGAACAGGAAACCCCTCACGCCTTGTTCGCTTGCGGCTATGAATTTGCTCCGAGACAGGAAAAAGAGCATACTGACCTTTACCTCGCTCGTTTTGAGCGGGATGATGCTTGTGGGGATTTCCTCCCTGCTGTCCTCTCTTGATCCTGAGCAACGGGCAAAGCAGAGCTTTCCCTACGAGGGAGCCTATGTGGTAGAGCTGAACCGGGCGCTGGTCACGCCCACGTTTTCCCTTACACGGCTGCAGGAGAACAATCTGCTGACAGATGAATTGAAACATGATATTTTGTCGATAGACGGTGTAAGCGGAGTCGTCTGCCAACAGGAACTCTGCGTCACGATTGACGGAATGGAAACGGCGATCCGGAGCATGAACGCAGAGGATTATGAGGCGCTGAAGGATCGGGTGATGGCCGGGGAACTGCCCCATCATGACCATACCGGAGAAAACTCACTTGTGGTCAATATGGGCAGCCCAGAATTAGAGTACCTGCAAAAAAGCTATGAGGTCGGTGATACTGTCACTTTTTCGCAGGCAGGAAACGATTTGCAAGGGAATTTTACCTATGTCGTATCCGCTATTGTCTTTGATAAAAACAGTGCGTCCAGCTTTATTTTACCCGCAGAGGAAATGGAGCAGACGGTTCCCTATAATGCAAACAGTGCGTTCGTGATTCGGATGGAGCACGGCGGCTATACTGAAATTGAGGACGAATTGCATTCATTGATTGCGTCAAGCGATCAGTTGCGCCTGAAGACGCTAAAAGATATGACAATGCAATACAAAAGCGTTTTCAGCACGATTTCTCTTGCAGCATACGCATTGTTGGCCGTTATTATCATGTTCAGCATCATCAATTTGGTCAATACCAGTATGACCAATATCATTTCCAGAAGGAAAGAGATGGGGCTGTTTCGCGCCATTGGCCTGGACAGCAGACAGCTTTACCATATGATAGGCTTTGAAAACGGGTTCCAGACCCTTGGCAGCTTTGCCGCTTCCATCGTTGGCGGTCTAATTATCGGAAAGGCGATCTGCTCTGCGGTAGGAAACGTACCCGGATTCAGTTTTGTAGAGTACACGTTCCCCGCCGTATCTGTGGCCTTTTACTTCTTGCTGGTCTTTGCGCTGCAATTTGTCCTTACAAAATGGGCCGGCCTGTATTGCAGAAGAAACAGCGTAGTCGAGCAGCTTCGTGTGACAGAATAGAGGTGGTAAACTATGACCTGGCCCTTTGAAAATGATACCAGCGCAGTGATTCAGAGGCTCGCTTCTGCCAAATTGAAACATAATAAACTCCAAAAAAGAGTCGCCGCCTTTGCTATCATGCTGGCCGCTACGCTCATGTCCGCAGTGCTGCTGCTAACCTCCGGGATTGCGGCGGTCAACCGGGACGGCGGAAACAGCGTGACCGGCTCTTACCACGCTCTGATTTCCGGTATCGGTCAAACCGAGTTTGAAAGACTCCAGGCAGACGGGCAGACGGTACTGACTGGCCTGACAGTCTCGTTGGGGAGCAGCAAAATCGGAGACAGCAGATTGAACCTCTCCTACTCCAACGCAGACGCCCTCGCCCTGAACGGCCTGACGGTATCCGATGGCCGTATGCCGGAGTCGGAGCAAGAAATACTCATTGAAAAAGAGTATCTGGACTATTGGAAGCTGGACGCTGGGATTGGAGACAGAATTTCCATCCTCATGCCCAACACCCAGGAAGAAAGGGAATTTACGATTTCCGGCTATCTGAAAACAGCGGCCTCCGGGACTGGCCGATCTTTATACGCAGCGATTGTCTCGGAGCAGTATTTTGTCGCCCACGGCGGCTGGGACGGCTTCTCTCCAGCCGCTATGATCCGGGTGAACGCCGGCGGCGCCTCCTCCAAAGCTGAAATTGAAACGCTGGTCACGGAAGTGTTGGCCCGAGCGGGGATCACGAAAATTCCCTCCTTCAATGAGACATATATCAATCTGTCAAGGCCGTCTGTTCTCCTGATCGGGGCGGCAGCCGCCGGATTGGCGGTCATCATTGCGGCCTGTATCCTGGTAATTTACAACATTTTTTACATTGCCATCATCAACTCCATCCAGGAGTATGGGCAGCTGCGGACCCTCGGCATGACAGGCCGGCAAATCAAACGGCTGGTGCTCCGCGAGGGGCTTGCCCTGTCTGTGCGGTCTATCCCCGCCGGATTGGGAACGGGAACAGTCTTGTCCTGCCTGCTGATCCCCCAGGGGTTCCGGCCCGTCAGTCTGTTGTGGGTATGGCCTGTGGTGACGGTTTTGGTCTATCTCACGGTGCGGCTCTCCCTCCGAAAGCCCGCCCTGCTGGCGGCGTCCATATCCCCCATTGCCGCCTCCCGTTATACAGGACAGCAGACCCGTAAAAATCGGCTGGCAAGGCGGCCCGAGAAAATCTCGCCGGTCATGCTGGCGAAAAAGTACCTTGCCACCAACCGAAAAAAGAATGTGCTCACCGTCCTGTCTCTGGCTCTGACCGGCGTTCTGCTTATGGGGTTTTCCTCCGTTCTCTCCTCCATCAACGCCAAGGATATGTCCTTGTCCGGCTTCCCCCGGGGGCAGTTTATTCTCAACATTAGCGATGACCGGCTTCGGAACGCTCCGCTGGAGCAGATTCAGATCTCCAGCCCATTTACCGACAGCTTGAAAAATTCTCTGAACATGATATCCGGTCTGGAGGACATAACCGAATATCACTATCTTCCGGCGGCGTTTCAGACGGATGCAGTGGAATCTGAACTATCGGTGGTCGGTTTCAACCGGGATGATATGGATCTGATCCGCCCCTGCCTGAGCGGCCAAACCGATTTGGACTATGACAGCCTGGCAGAGCAGAGCTTACTGATTGTCGGGCGTCCCGACTCCTTGGAGCGGGAGTATGGGATTCAGCCGGAGACTGGGCAGACGCTTACCCTAAAGATTTTTGACGGGACTTCCAGCGATTACAGGGATTTCACGGTGGGAGCCGTACTGGACCAGAGCAAAATCGGCAGCAACGGAGATAAAATTGATATGCTGATGCTGCCCATGGACGTGATGGAACAGCTGACCTCCGCCAACACTCTGTATCAGCTTACCGTCCGTATCTCCGACGGGATGGAGGCCCAGGCAGAAGCTGAGATCGACCAGATCCTCAATGCGGCCTCTGGACTGGAGATGGTGTCGCTGTCCGCCGCTATTGCGCAGAATGAAAACTTTATCCAGGGGATGAAGCTGGTTTTGGCCGCAGCCGTGGCCTTTATCGGCTGCTTTGCGATTATGAATCTGATCCACACCATCCTCACTGGCGTCATCGTCCGGCAGAAAGAGCATACCCTGATGCGCTGTGTGGGGATGGGGCAAAATCAGCTCTGTTCCATGGTTCTCTGGGAAAGCTTGATGACTTCGGGAATTGGGCTGGTCTTCTCTATGCTGATTGGCGGCGGTGTGGGAGCTGCCCTGTGCTCCCATTTGAAAAACGGGCTTATGACGTATCTGCACTATCGCTTCCCGGTTGGGATTGCCCTGGTTTACGGTGCGGTTGTGGTCCTGTCTGCGCTGACGGTAACCTGGGCGGCGCTGAAGCATCAAAATAGGCTGTCTCTGATAGAGCAGCTGCGGGTATCATCTGGAGGCGGAGTATGACCTGGCCCTTTGAGAACGACACCAGCGCCGTTGTGAAGAAGCTGGCGAAAAGAAACCTGACAGCAGATAAGACAAGAAATATCCTGATCGTGATGACGATTGCCTTTGCCGCCTGCCTAATCATGGCGACGATATTGTACGCCATTGGCACGCAAAGGGCTTCCCGCAATCATGCGGCCGGAATATACCAGGCCAATATAAGCGGCCTTGATGATGAAACGGCCTGCGCCATTCAGAATGACGACCGGGTTTTAGCGGGATTCAGCTTTTTTCTGGGTATGCTTGACCATGGAGAATACAAGGTTACTGTGCGTTCTATGGACGAAAACCTGATTCGATTGGCGAAATACCCAGCTTTGAACGGCAGATTGCCGGAATCAGAGAATGAGGTGGCCGTCACACAAGCCCTTTTGGATCGAGAAGGCTTTACCGTTCAGGTAGGCGACACGATTCCATTGGCGCTGACTGGCGCCCGGCAGCATTATACGGTATGCGGTATCTTACCTGTTACAGATTCCAACTATTCCATCTTTGTAACCCCCGCATTGATTAAGGAACATGCTGAAAACCCTGTATATAGCGCATACATCAACGTGCAGGGGACTGACGGCCTGCCGGAAGAAAGTATCAAAGCCTGTATTCAGAGTTTGGCTGGAGAATGGGGCGTTGACTCGAAAGATGTTGACTTTTCCGGCTACTACTTTGCCCTGATTCGGCAGAGAAGCCTGGAATATATGACCGCTGTTTTATTTGTAATTATCATTGTGATACTGGCCTGTGTACTCGTGATATACAGTCTGTTCTTTGTCTCCATTATCAAGAAAACAAACGAGTATGGCAAGCTGCGGACGATTGGTACAACAGCGCGCCAGGTCAGGCGGATCGTGATGAAAGAAGGGCGCAGTTTATCCAAGATAGGGATTCCCATAGGTCTTATCCTTGGAGCAGCTGCGGGATATGCCCTTGTCCCAAGCGGATGGGCGATCCATACGGTGCTGATTGCGGGAGCCCTGGTCGCGGTGCTCATGTATCTATGTATCATGCTTGCCGTCCGGCATCCCGCCAAACTTGCATCAAAGGTTACGCCGATTGAGGCCATTCGATATTCTGCCGGAAAGGACGAGGTGACTGCCAAAAGCACAAAAAGATTGCGCCGCTCCTTGTCCGATGGCAGACTGGCTTTGATCAATTTCTCCCGCAACAAAAAGAAAACCATATTGACGGTGGCCTCTTTGGGGATATGCGGTATTCTGCTCATGGCAAGCTCCGCTTATTTTAACTCCATTGATCCAGTAAATGTGGCCCGCGGTGTGTTCCCATACGGACAGGTCCGTATTGAACTGGGCGACTATGGTTCACAATCCCACAGCAGCGAAGAATTTGTGGAACTTCAAGGAGAAAATCCGCTGTCGCCCGGTCTCACCCAGCGGCTTGCGGAGATAGATGGCGTAAAGGATATGCGGGTATATCGCGGGACCGTCCTGAATGTTACCACTCCGACAGGATATGAGAATCCTTTTCTGGCAGACGCCTTTTCAGTGGACCGGCAGGCCCTTTTAGAAGAATACCTGATTGCGGGAACGGCTGATTTGCAGGAGCTTACTGCAAACAACAGCGTTGTCATAAAGCAGTTAAGTCAATTAGCAGAACTGTTTGACTGGGAAGTGTCCATTGGAGATCAGCTCACCATTCAAGCCGGGACAGGGGAACGCAAAGAAGTCACCGTAATGGGAATTGTCGATGAAAGTATCCCGTATGGCGGCTATGAGTTGATCTATACGCCCTTGGAAACGCTGTCTGTGCTGATGCCAGCTGAGAATCTAAATTATCAGGTTCTCCTTGACACCGCAGACAGTGATTGGGAGCAGGTGCGCGAGGAGGTCAGAAGACTTCTTCCGGAAAATGCGCGGCTGTATGTCACTGCGCTGAATGATTGGGCGGAAAACTATAAGGGCTTATTAGCGAATTACCGCACTCCGGTCTATCTATTCGTTCTATTGATCGGTGTGTTCGGCGCACTCAATCTGTTGAACACATTGATCACAAATGTGCTGACCCGCAAACGGGAATTGGGCGTATTGCAGGCCGTGGGTATGGGCCGCCGTCAGGTCTCAAGGATGCTGCTGACGGAGGGCCTGCTCTATACGGCAGGCGCGTTTGTCCTCTCCATCTCTTTCGGAACGCTCTTCGGCGTGCTTTTGTGCAGGGTATTCAGTGCAATGAGTGTTTTTGGCGAGGTGAGTTATCATTTCCCGGTCTGGGAAATGACGGGATTTTTCTCCCTGATGCTCGCCGTTCAGATTGTTTTTTCATTTGCAACGATCAAGCAGCTGCGCAGTCAGTCGCTGGTAGAGCAAATCCGGGAATTGTCATAGGTACAAAGGAGTGAACATGATGACCTGGCCTTTTGAGAACGACACCGGCGCTATTGTGAAGAAGCTGGCAAAGAGGAGCCTCGCCAGTGAGAAGCGCCGGAACCTGATGGTTGTGATTGCTGTTGCTCTGGCGGCGTTCCTGATTTCTTTTGCAGCGATTCTATCCGTTTCCGTGGCGCAGATCCAGCGCAATCAGGTGGCCGACACCTACGAAGCAGTCTTCACCGGCGTTGATGCATCCGACATGGCAGCCCTGAAAGACCTGCCGGAGTTTGCCCGGGTGGGCGAATACTATCTGCTTGGGCAGGAGCATTCGGAGCAGGGATACAATGCCTCCTATGTGTACTGCGACAGCGACATGATGTATATTGCCCGCAGCCAAATGGAGCTGATAAAAGGGGAACTTCCAGCACAGGCGAATGAAGTCGCTGTCAGCGAATATTTTCTCTCCACTTATGGTCTGAGCGCTGGGATCGGTGAAACGGTTCGATTGGATACTGAGAGTTTTTATGGCGACTATGTTGTGACCGGCATTCTGTCTGCCATGGGGGAAAAGGAAGGAAACACCTGCGCTATTGCCGTTTCCAAAGCGGCCTTGACCCAGTGGGCCGGATTTGACCCTGCCGGGTATCGCGCCTATGTGCATTTTCAGGGCGACAGGCAGTTTGATCAGGAGACCTTGACCGCCCACTGCCGGGAGATTGCCGGGCGGTATGGCCTCTCCCCTGCGGGAATGAACAACAGCTACTTTACCTATTATTCCAAGTCCATTGACTTCTCTACGATTGGCGGCATCGCGGCCCTTGTGCTGATTGGCGGCTATGTGGTCATCCAGAGCATTTTCCGCATCTCCATTCAGGATAAGATTCAAAGCTATGGGCAGCTGCGCACCATCGGGGCAACACCGAAACAGATCCGGTGCATCGTGAAAAAGGAGAGCCGGCGGCTGGGCGGCATTGGAATCTTGCTTGGTGTGCTGCTGGGTGCCGGCGGAGGTTTTATCCTCTTCCCCAAAGGCTTCCACGGACTCTACTATGGGATGGCCGTACTTCTGACCACCGTAGTCTGCTGGTTTATGGTGTCCGTCTCTGTCCGCGCTCCAGTAAAAATTGCCGCCGGTATCTCGCCGCTGGAGGCGGTGCGTTTTTCCGCCGGACAGGAACGGATACACAGCCGGAAGAAACATATCCGGCTCAATCCTGTATCCATGGGCCTTGCGAATTTCCGGCGTGACCGCAAAAAATCCGTCAGCATCGTGGTCTCTCTCAGCCTGGGAGGAATTTTGCTTCTGGTGGTATCCTCCGTGGTTCTGACCCGGACGCCGGAGCAGGCCGCGAGGCTGTTTTTCCCGGATGGAGACTATAAAATCTACCTGTCTTCAGAGCAGCCGGAGGAAGAAATCATGGCCGCCGGCAATCCGCTGAACGACGAGCTGCGGCAGGAAATTCTTTCTGTGGACGGAGTGACGGATGTGCTGGTAACCCGCCTGTCCCTGCACGCAAGATTTGGAACCTCCACCAGTGCCGAGGCTGGTATGTGCGATATGCTGACGGATGCAAACCGCCTGGATGTGGAGGACGCGCTGGTATCCGGCACGATACCTGCGGACGCCCACAGCGTCCTTCTGGGCACGAACTATCAGAAGCGCCATCCTGAGATGGATGTCGGGACCGACATGGAACTATCTCTGGGCCAGGAGTCTGTGACCGTCACCATATCCGGCCTGTTTGATCCAGTGAGGATGACAAACGGACACGGCGCTCTCGCCATGGATTCGGCGGCGCTGTTCGCTCCAGAGGCACTGTTCCGGGAACTCCATCCTGAGATCGAAGCCTTTGATTACTCCTGGAGCATTGTCAATGACCCCCAGAAGGCGGAGCGAGTCGAAAGCGCCCTGGAAGAAATTCTGTCCAGACGCAGCAATCTGGGGCTGGACACCATTGGGGCCCATATCGAGTACGAAAAAATGCAGAGCTCTCTTATCTTTGGTGGTATGCGGGCGATCTCCTGGCTGATTTTCCTGTTCGGTGTTGTCAATCTGATCAATACGACGCTCTCCAATCAGATGTCTCGAAAGCGGGAGAACAGCATCCTGCGCTCCATCGGCCTGACCAGGAAGCAGCTGTGCAGAATGAATATTTGTGAGGGACTTTGCTACGCGGCCTTTGCTGCCCTGGCGGCCCTGCTGGTCGGACTCCCGATGGCGGTCGTGGTGTGCCGGGAGGTCAGCCGGCAGTCCTTCGCTGGTGAGATCGTACCGTATCAATTTCCAAGCCTGGAAATGGGCCTCTTCCTTCTTGTCCTGTTTGGACTGGAATTTCTCCTGTCCGCCTGGACGGCCAGTAGGCAGAGGAGACAGTCTTTGATGGAACAGATGCAGGCGGTGGAGTAGCGCTTAGCGCAAAACATTTCATAACATCCAGAGAGCATTTCATTACAAAAGCCTTGAAAGGGTACTTTTCCCTCAGTAGACTGACAAAGAGCAAATCATTTTGTCCTAAATTTATCCGAAGGGAGATGCAGACATGAACATTCAGATGATGGAAGGGCTTCTGGGCGCAAGTTCCAACATCAAGCTGTCTGGTACACCCATGAGCGTATACCGGCAGGCCAGCGCCGAGGGCGATACGGAAAAGATAAAGCGGGCGTTGGGCTACACCAGCGAATGCGCGGAGAAGGCCGTCAAGTACCAGGAAAAGCTGGACAAGGGCATGAAGGCTGAGGCGAAAGCCGAACGTGAAAAGGCAAAGCTGGAGCAGGAAGCCGCCATCGAAAAGCGCCGGGAGGAGCGCAAGCGGGCGGAGGAAGGCGCAGAGCCGGACCGTCCCCAGGGAACCGATATGGTGCAGATCAGCGAGGCGGCGAAAGCGGCGCTGAAAAACAATAAACCCGCCGAGGCGGCGGAATCCATTGACAGTGAGCCGGTCATCTATACGACGGCCGGCGAGGTTTCCGCCGCTCCGGCAGAGTCGGAACCGACCGTTTCATTTACCGCGTAAAATTTCGAGGAGGAATAACTTATGATGCCTATTTCTGGTGTGAACACCGGCGCAGTCCAGCCCTTGACAACAGCCGAGAAGGTGCTGGGAGCGTCCAAGGTTCAGAAATCCGAGGAGGAGTCCCAGGGCCGTCAGCTGAAGCCTATGATGGATGAATACGTTCCGGAGGAGCCCCAGGAGCCGTCCGGGCGCTATTGGATGGGCAAGGGCGAGGACGGCCAGCCCAAGATCTATTTCGACGATCCTGAGCGGGCAGCGGATGCGCCGAAACAGCTTGAGGGCACCCCTGATGCCAAGAAGCCCGATACGGATGCCCCCGAGGAGCCTGATCCGGCGGGCCAGGGCGCGAAGGGTCCGGAGGGGAAAAAGGATAAGGACGAGACCTGGGAGTGCAATACCGATAAGGTTGACCGCGAGATCGAAAAACTGAAAAAGAAACAGCAGGAGCTGGAACAGCGGCTGGGTACCGAGACCGACGAGGCCAAGATCAAGGATCTGGAACGCCAGCTGTCCCAGGTGGAGCAGGAGCTGAAGCAGAAGGATAACGATACATATCGGAAGCAGAACGCCTCATTCACACAGCTCTCTTAATGTTTGGAAAGCGGCGGTTTCCGCAAACCGCCGCTTTCCCTCGCATCAATAACTAATTTTAAGGAGATTTTGAGCATGGAAGATTTGAAGATCCTGTTGGCGTATTTCAAAGAACACAAAAAAAGCGTCATTGTTATTCTCATTGCAACTGTCATAGGTGCCGCATTGGGGGTGATCGCTTTTTATAACGGCTGGCTTGGCTGAACATTGACCGTAGGAAAAATTTAAGAAATTCCATAGAGAAATAGAGGGAAAAGCAAAAAGAATCTTGATATAATTTCTTTAAATCTTAACCAGGAGGAAAAGGCAAAATGTCGAACATAGCAAATAAAGTAAAAAATATGTTATGGGTATGTGTCGTATACATTTTGTCATCTATTTGCTATATCCCCATGATGTTGCAGCAGCACGGAATCTCTGTTCCCAACGGATTGTCACTGTTGAAATACTTATTTGTTTGTATTCCTGCCGCCAGCGCTTTTTTGTTCCTGGCTTTTGAACACAGACTCAAAAAATACTTTGCAGCAGTATTTTCCGGGAAGATAGCACTCAAACAGATCGGAACTTGGGCCATATTGGTGTTTGTAGGTTTATCTGTCTCATTTTGTTACTCCCTCGCGGCAAGGACAGATTTGCTTCAAAATACATACCCGTCCGTCATAGTGCTATTAGCAAGTTGTATGTATTTGTTTGCAACAGCGTTTGTTGAGGAACTGGCATGGCGGGGGTTTCTTCTTGAGCAGGTTTCTTTTCAGGGAGAAAGCATTTGCAGTATCATATTGGTTGGAATCATTTGGACAATATGGCATCTACCAATGTGGATCATTAGAAATTCATTGGGAGTCGGTCAGATCATTCCTCTCTGCATTTGGACGCTTCTTGTTTCTGTTGTCCTTGGAATCGCTTATTATCAATGCAGGAATCTACTGTTTGTTGCGATATTGCATGTAACCTTCAACATCTGTTATTTAGCGCCAATAGCGTATAATATCGCCGCGCTGGCGCTGGTGATCGTTGCCGTTGCACTGTTATGGCGTCAGAAGTGGAGATCAGCAGCATGAATACTCATATTTTAGTGGTAGACGATGAAAAAGAACTGAACCGATGGAGTAGCAAATATGGAGAAAAAAGAACTATTTTCCATGGCCGAACAGCTGAAACTGCCTGAGCCGGTACTATCGCCTTTGGTTGCTGCGGCGAAATCATTGTCGGAAGGATTGCCTATCGAAGAACTGACAGAACCGGAGACAGCCGCTGCGGCTTGGAAGACTGTCAGCGCCCAGCTCCCCGCTTGGCGGGAGGACAACGGCATGGCCCAGCTGGCGGTAATGCTGGCGGCGGTTTGCCAGACGGAGAAACGATACCGCAGGGAGAACATCCCGGCGGAGGTGTTTTTGTCCACCATGGACTGCTTCCGGCGCTTTCTGGAGGAGACCCACGCCCGCACCGGCCAGTGGGCCTTTGACCGGGGATTCTGGACATGGCGGCAGGCTGGCGGGCTGCTGTTTCGGCTGGGGACATTGGAATTTGAGTACCGAAGGATACGGCCAGGGCCTCGACCGGCGGGCCTGGAGGCGGAGGCCCCTGTTCTCAGCGTTCATATTCCTTCCGACGCAGTGTTGGGGCGGGAGGAGTTGGACGAATCCTACAGTATAGCCCGACAGTTTTTCTCTCAGGAGAAACTTTGTCCCTGGGGCAAACCGAAGGCGGTTGTGTGCGGGAGTTGGCTTCTGGCCCCGGCTCTGAATAGACTGCTGCCCGAGGACTCCGGCATTCGCCGCTTTGCCGGGGACTATCGCATCTATGATGTGGACGAGGAGGATCAGGAGTTCTATGAGTGGCTTTTCGGTGGGTACAAGCCCTTGGAGAAGCTGCCGGAGTATACCAGCCTCCAGCGGGCAGTAAAGGCTCACCTGGCTGCTGGGGGACGTTTGGGTATGGCAAGGGGTATCCTGACGCTCAAGGCGGAGGTGATAAACCAGGGCGATCAGGCGGTGAATAACATGACATAGGGTGTCAAGTTACATATGGTAATCTATTGAAGTAGGAGGTGCCTTTATGAAATATGAATGGAAAAAGCATGAGAAAATTTATATGGAGCAAAAACAATCCCCGCCCTGATTACTGTACCCATGCAGAGTTATATCATGATAAGCGGAAAAGGCAACCCCAACGATGCGGATTTCTCAAACAAGGTCGCCGCGTTGTACTCACTGGCTTATGCCATAAAAATGGGATTTAAGGCTGCCGCGAGCAATGCTGGCAATCCGGAGGAAGTGCATGATTTTTCTGTCTATCCCTTGGAGGGGGTATGGAAACAGAAGCGGGATGGCGAGTTGGTAAAAGAGGAACTGGAGTACACCATTATGATCCGTCAGCCGGATTTTATTACCGAAAGTATGGTACGCAGGGCAATAGAGGCGGTGAAAAAGAAAAAGCCCAATCCGCTGTATGAGGAAATCCGCTTTGACACTATGCAGGACGGAAAGTGTATCGAAATCCTGCACATTGGGGCGTTTGATGATGAACCTGCTTCTTTTGAGAAAATGGGGCAGTTTGCGGAGAAAAACGGCCTGAAACGCAACAAGAGCTGTCACAGGGAAATTTATCTGAATAACGCAAACAGGGTGGAAAAGAGCAAGCTCAAGACCATTCTGCGATTTTCAGTCAAGTAAAACTGTATGAGGACAAAACCATGCACTTCGTTCATGTAAAGGGAATTTTATCAGCCAAAAACGGAATGAATTTATATCGCGGCTGTTCTCATGGCTGCATATACTGCGACTCACGCAGCAAGTGCTACCACATGGAGCATGATTTTGAGGACATTGAAATCAAGGCCAATGCTATTGAGCTGTTGGAAAATGCTCTGGAAAAAGCCAACCGGCGGCTGAAGGAAGAGAACGAGTTTTTGGCGGAGGCCAGCGCTTTTTTCGCCGCGAGCCGTCGGAAGTCAGCAAGGAACAGCGAATGAGGTTTGTTGCGGAAAAGACGGACGGCGGCGGGCAGAAGGGCAGAATATCCCTGTACTGCCGGGTTCTGGAGATCAGCCGGCAGGGCTTTTACCGATATCTTGCGCGGCAGGGCCGGCCCTGGAAATACCAGGGATTGGCGGACGCCATGCGGGCAATCCACGAAGAGGACCTGTGCAACGACACCTATGGCCGCAGGCGGATGCGCCAGGCGCTGCTGCTGGCCCAGCCCGAAGGGGTCCGTATCCCCAGCGAAGGGACCATCCGCCGGGTGATGGAGCAGATCGGTCTGGTTCACCGTCCGAAGCACAGGCCCAACGGCGTCACAAAGGCGGATCGGGCAGCCAGGAAGTCGGACGACCTGCTGAAACGGGACTTTCAGGCGGACAAGCCGCTGGAAAAGTGCGTCACCGACATCACCGAGATCAAGGCGAAAGACGGGAAACTGTACGTCTCGGCCATGTTCGACTGCTTCGACCTCACCGTCCTGGGTCTGGCCATGGACACGAACATGAAAGCGCGGCTGTGCGTGCGCACACTGCGCGGCGCGGCGGCAGCCTATCCGGCCCTGCGGGGAGCTATCGTCCACTCGGATCGGGGTTCCCAATACACCAGCAGTGCCTACCGGGCGGCGGTTGAGCAGTATGGCATCCACCAGAGCATGAACAGCGACGGCGGGCGCTGCCACGACAACGCCCGCTGTGAGAGTATGTGGGCCAGGATGAAGAGCGAGCTTTTCTATGGCCGCCTCAACCTGGAGCGCCTGACCGTTGAGGAATTGAAGACCTTGGTCTGGAGGTACTTCATGAGTTACTGGAACCGCCGACGCATCTGCTCCGCCAACGGCGGCCTCCCGCCTGCCGTGAAACGCCAAAGATTCTTTGCCGCTCTGGGGGCCGCCGCTTAGCTACCTCAACTCTTTGAGTTTTTTGTGTCAACTGATATTGACAAAATCAATTGCGATATTCACAAATGACCTCCTCTTTTGAATACTTCCCGACTGTTCTTTTCAACGTACTTTTCCTATTATAATATAGCTTGTTTCTAAAGGAATTGATGCTTCCTATTTTTTTCATATAGTTCGTCAGTTCATAAATTTGGCCCAGCAGACAGGGCCTATGCTTAAATAGGGTCTGCTGAAAAAGTCGAATATATTATGAACGGCAATGTATATTGCGGTTATTAGCACTGTTTATACATGTACAAGTTCGGAAATTCCTACTTTTTGATGCTGGATATCTCGGTACAGTGTGCATGGACGAAAAATTTCTTTACCAAAAACATTCAGCAAATAGAGCCGAATTTTAGATTTATACAACCTATACACATAAGTCGCACCGTATTTTTGCATATATTCAGCATATTTTCATCAAATATGACTTTTTCAGCAGACCCTAAATACGAAACGTCGAATCACTGCAAAGGTCTGCATTGTTACGCTAAGAGACTTATCCACGCGCTTCTGCGCAGTCAGACGGCCCGCCGGACAGCATTTCCAGACCGTGATCCAGGGCGGGCAACACAGTCTCCAGGTTTTCCCTGACGGCCTTGGGGGAGCCGGGTAGATTGACGATCAGCGTCCCGCCCCGAATCCCTGCCTGGGCCCGCGAGAGCATGGCCCGGGGAGTGATCTTCAGGGAGGCATACCGCATGGCCTCCGGAATGCCAGGGACCGTGCGCTGACATACGGCTAAGGTGGCTTCCGGCGTCACGTCCCTGGGGGAGAAGCCCGTCCCGCCGGTAGTGACAAGCAGCTGGACTTCCCCGGTGTCCGCCATCTCCCGCAGTGCAGTCTCAATTTTGGGCTGGTCATCCGGGACAATGGCGGTTTTGACGACACAGTAGCCGGCCGCTTCCAAAAGCTCGGCTGCCAGCGGTCCGGCGGCGTCGGGGCGCTCTCCTCGAGCGCTGCGGTCGCTGACCGTTAATACAGCGGCGTAATACATAGCAATCCCTCCATTATTGTTCGAAAAGCAGGATATCCCGGGGCTCAATCAGAATACGGAGCCGGTCCTTCCCCGGAAGGGCCCGCCAGGTCATTTTATCCAGCTCCATCCGCAGGAGGGGCGCCTCTGGAGCCGCCCCCTCCGGGCGGAGAAGGATGATGGTGGTGAACACGTCCTCCACGACCCGGACGACGGCGCAGGGAAATACGTTTTCCCCCGCATTTTCCGCAGGCCGGACAAAGTGGGCCCGCACTCCGATGCGCTTCACGCTGGAGGAAACCGGGCGCCCGCAGGACAAGGTCAGATTCCAATCCGGCAGCAGCACCGCCTCCTCTCGGGGGACGGCGTCCGCATAGTTTTTGCAGCCGGACAGCCGGGCCGCGGCCTCGGTGCCGGGGGCGTGGAACAGCTGGGACAGGCTCTGCACCGCGCAGGAGCGCCCCTGGTCAATGACACACACCCGCTGGCAGGTGCGGAACACCTCCCCCCGGTCATGAGAGACCCAGAGGACGGTGCCGGGGAACTGGTCCAGGGTGTCCATCAGCTCCAGCTCCAGTTGATACTTGAGGTAGCTGTCCAGAGCGGAAAAGGGCTCGTCCAGCAGCAGGGCTCGGGGCTCCGAGGCCAGAATGCGGGCCAGCGCCGCCCGCTGTTGCTGCCCGCCGGACAGCTGCCCCGGCCTCTGTCCGGCCGCCTGCTCCAGCTGGAACTGCCGGAGCAGGCGCGAAACGGTTTCCTCCCGCCTTCCCCGCTCCCGGACGGCGGCGGCGATATTCTGACGGATTGTCATATTGGGGAACAGGGCATACTGCTGGAACAGGTAGCCCACTTTCCGCCGCTGGGGAGGCAGGTTGACCCTGGCCGCGCTGTCAAAGAGGGTGACGCCGTCCAGGATGATTTTTCCCTCATCCGGCGTCAAAATTCCGGCGATACACCGCAGCGTGACGGACTTTCCGCAGCCCGACGCCCCCAGCAGGGCCAGGCGTTCGTCTTCCGCCTCAAACTGCGCCTGGAGGCGGAATCCGCCCAGCCGCTTTTGAATGTCCACTGACAGGGCCATCGTTTCACATCCCCTCCCGCTTTTTGGTTTCCAGCTGGTTGACCGCCAGCAGAAAGACGGCGGAGATGGCAAGATTGACCAGTACCCAGCGCATCGCCCCCAGGTCGTCCCCAGTGCGCCAGAGCTGGTAGACGGTGGTGGAGATGGTGGCGGTGCGTCCGGGGGTATACCCCGCCAGCATGGAGGTGGCCCCGTACTCCCCCAGGGCTCGGGCAAAGGCCAGCACCGTCCCCGCCAAAATGCCCTGCTTGCAGCAGGGCATCTGCACACGCCAGAAAATCCAGGTGTCAGAGCGGCCCAAGGTGCGCCCGGCATCCGCCAGGTCCTGGTCGAAACTCTCAAAGGCACCCCGGGCAGTGCGGTACATCAGGGGAAACGCTACCACCACTGTGGAGAAGATGGCGGACCACCAGACCATCACCAGCCGGATTCCAAATACAGCCTGGACCCAGCCGCCAAGGGGGCGTTTGGGCCCCAGCAGCATCAACAGCAGCCAGCCCACCACTGTAGGGGGCAGGACCAAGGGCAGGGTGAGCACAACGTCCAGCACACCCTTTACCGTCCTGGGCAGGCGGGCAATCCGCTGGGCGCAGAAAATGCCCAGAAAAAATACGGCTACGGTGGAGATAGCGGCGATGCGCAGGGAGTTGAGCAGCGGATACCAGTCCATAAGCATCCTTCCTTCCAGTCGGCAGGGTTCTTTTGGCTATGGTCAGTGGATGGGCGAGAAGCCGACCCCTTCAAAGACCTGCCCGGCGGCCTCGCTTTTGAGATAATCCAAAAAGTCCGCCGCTTCCCCGGGGTGCAGGCTCAAATTCAGGACGGCGGCGGGATAGATGACTTGGCCGCACATCTCGGCGGTAGCGGTGTCCACCACGGTCAGGCTGGCGGAGGCAGCGTCAGTGCCATAGATAATGCCGCAGTCCACAGCGGCCTCGGACACGTGGGTGGCGACCTCCTTCACATTGGAACCATAGGTCAGCACACCGGCCGCGGCCAGGGCTTCCTCGTCCAAGCCGTAGTAGGCGAAAATTTTCTGCGTATACTGCCCCACCGGCACGTCGCTGTTGCCCATGGCCAGCGACACCTCTCCGGCCTTCAGCAGCTCCGCCAGCTGGTCAAAGCTCTCGATCCCTTTGGGGTTGCCGTCAGGGACAGCCAGCGCCACCTTGTTCTCCAGCAGGTCCACCCGGGTGCCCTCCAGCAGCCCGCCGCTCTCTCCCAAGGCGTCCATCTGCTTCTGGGCGGCGGAGATGAACAGGTCGCAGTCCGCTCCCTCCTGGATCTGGGTGAGCAGGGTGCCGGAGGAGTCGTAGGTGGGGACGATGGCCACGTTGGGGGCCGCGGATTTGTAGTCCTCAATGATCTGATCCAAGGTCTCCGTCATCGACGCGGCGGCAAAGACATAGAGCTCTACCGGCTCGGTCTCAGCACCGCAGGCGGACAGGGCCAGGAGCGCGGAAAGGCCGAGCGCAAAAGCCGGCGCAAGAGTCAGCAGTTTCTTCATGTCAAACCTTCCTTTTCGCTGTCCTGAATGGGGGATCGTGCTTTTGACAAAACAGGAGCAGAAAGTTTAGGAACCTCTGAACAAATGCGTCTGCGGCGCTTTGCGGATCTTTTCCACCACAACTTCGTTGTGATTTCTTGAA
>ERZ808041.403-NODE-403-length-35029-cov-9.002174_pt1 | contig 35029 bp, 44 predicted proteins | sample MGYA00380192_ERZ808041 | MGnify/ENA primary metagenome ERZ808041 (study PRJEB31490, sample SAMN06133412) | mouse gut metagenome | isolation source: Z1_1 | host: mice | place: China: Chengdu | collected 2015-05 ...
TCCATATCATGTGCGGAGAGCACATGGTATAATACGTGTAATAAACCAAGGGTGTCGATCCAAAGTTTATTATTTTTCCCTTATACCGCTCAGGATTCCGGGGCATGGAAGGGAAATAGGAAAAAACCAATCAGGAGGAACTGCCATGGGAACAGGTATTCTTATATGCGGCTTGAACGGTGCCGGAAAGAGCACACTTGGAAAGGCCCTTGCGGAAAAGCTCCATTTTTATTTTATTGACAACGAAGATCTGTATTTTCCCAAGACCGATCCTCTCTATCTCTATGCCTCCCCACGCCCCCGGCAGGAGGTCGAAAGAATCCTCTTACGGGAAATCAGAACCCACGAAAACTTTGTCTTTACCTCCGTAAAGGGCGATTACGGAAAGGCTGTATGCTCTTATTTTGATTATATCGTATGGATCACTGCGCCGGGGGAGATTCGGCTGCAACGGGTGAAAAACCGCTCTTTTCAGAAATTTGGCGACAGAATGCTGCCCGGAGGGGATCTGCATGAACCGGAAGAGCGTTTCTTCGATTTTGTGAAGTCCCGAAAGGACGATTCTGTCGAGGAGTGGCTGAAGTCCATGAGCTGTCCCATCCTGCGGTTGGATGGAAAAAATCCTGTGGAAGACAATGTGAAAGCGGTCATGGAAGTTCTGCAAGGGCAGCATATTGTCTGTGCAAGTGTTTTTCCGGCTTCCATATAGATGCTTCCGTGGCAGATAAAGAGTATTTTTATCATTTTGAATATATCCTTTCATAAGCCATTAAACCTTGATATATCGGGCTTCTTGCTCTTAGAAAGTGGCGGTTTCTCCTGTGTGGGCTTTTGCTGATACCCTCGACGGAGAGGGCGGGGCTTCTGCCAACTTTACGGCGGCATTTCTCCCCCTACTACCTACAACACCACGCAAAGCAAAAATGACGGTGATTTGCGGAAATTTCCCTCTATTCCTTACAAAACCGCACAAGCCGGAATAGGCGGGAATTTATGAAAATTTCTTTTCGCCCGCCCTCCACGGACAGCCTGCGGATTTGCCAAATGGGAGAGGAAATTTCTTTCGGTTCCCCTTTGCACGGCATAATACCGGCGATTTTTTAAAATGCCAAAAATGAGCGCAAAAAAACAGGAAACCTTTTCTTGATTTCCTGTCTTGGGGTGCCGTTCTATGTAACGGCAGTTATTCAGTTTTAGGATATGGCTATTCATCAAAGCGGAACTGGAACAGAGCAGCGATAAGCCGCCGTTTTATGTTGTCCTCCGTGTCTTTGTTGACGTGTCCGTTTTCAAGGGAAGCAAGCCGGATACGCTTGCTGTAATGCCGTAAAACCTCGTCCACGGCTTCCGGCTCTCCGCTGGTCGCCCGGACAATCATTTCATATGGCACAAGATTAGGATTCCTCACGCAAAAGCACCTCCATTTCTTCATGCAGCATTTGTAAAGCACTGTGTATGTGATGCCACGCCGTACTCCGGCAGCGTCCGTATATTTCCCCGATTTCCTGCTGTGTATAATGTCCAAAAAAGTAAAGGTAAATGATTTCCCTCTTTTTTTCCGGCAGAGAGAACAGTGCGGCGGCAAGCTCCCCGTTGGTGAGAATGACCGTCTGACCGCATATCGTAACGGGGTATTGCCTGTATGGGTCTATGAAATATTTATCTGATGTACTGAACGGATAAAACTTTTCTTCTGTGAGGTATTCAAAGGATATTTCCATTTGCCGCCGCCTGCTCCTGTCACGCCATGCATTGATAGCCGCATAGCGTATAACAACTCTGCAAAAGGCATTAAAGGTATACTCGATATGCTCCTTGTATTCTTCCGTGCAAGCCATAGAAAATTTTCCTCCTATCTCAAAAGTTTAAAGCTGAAAGTTACTTTTTGATAGTTTTAATCTTTAATTACAGCTTTAGTATTAAGCCTTTTTAATATAGCAGCACATGAAATCAATGCTACAAAGATTGCGATATAATCTGAAATTGCCTGTGTATAAATCAACCCGTCCAGTTTCATAAAATAGTTTGTAATATACATGACAGGTACATATACAATGCCTTGACGCAAAAGTGAAACAATAATAGGAATTACAGATTTTCCTAATGCCTGCATGATACTGATACACAAATAATATAATCCAATAAATGGGGCGGCTAAGATAATGGCGTTTGTCATTCTTATACCTAATTCAATTACTTCTGCACCACTGACAAAAGATGAAACAATAGGCTCACAAGCAAAGAAACACACTACTGTTAAAACGATACCTAAACAAAGACACATAACTCCTGTTTTCTTGAAGCACTCTTTTACGCGCTTCATATTTCCCGCACCATAATTGAAAGATAGGATAGGAAGGACACCTGAAGCCAATCCCATTTGTAACATAACAGCAATCATGCCTACTTTCATTCCTACGCCCATAGCAGCCACTGCACTATCGCCATAGCCAACCAACAAACGGTTCATAAAAATATTGGAAACGCTCATCAGAAGATTACCCAATGCCCCCGGTGTTCCAATCGCAAATACAGATATTGCGATTTTATCTTTTGCAGAAAAATCTTTCAATGACATTGAAAGCAGAGTTGAGGATTTGCGCTTGAAATATATGAGGTAATACACACAAGAGCATATATTCCCGATAACTGTTGCAATGGCAGCTCCTTGTACGCCCATTCCCAATCCTAAAATCATAATAGGGTCAAGAACAATATTTATAACTGTTCCAATCAAGTTGCCAATCATAGATTCCTTGGCTGCACCCTCTGAACGGATCAGATTTGATAATGTGTAACTGAAAATAATAAATATAGCTCCAACTGCTATCCAACGGGTATAACCGGCAGCAAGGTGTATTGTGTTTTCAGTTGCTCCCATCATAAACAGGATTGGCTCTGTAAAAAGTAATAAGATAATTGTAAAAATCAAACCAATTCCGATTGCTGAATATACACAAAAACTTGATATTTTCTTTGCACGTTCTTTGTTCCCCTCACCTAAAGCATTAGAAATTACAGAACAGCCGCCCGTACCAATCAGTGTACCTATGGTAATCATCAGAGAGAAAATAGGGGCGGCAAGCGATACTGCGGCAACCATCATGTCATTGTGTGTCTGACCTACAAAAAATGTGTCTGCCATGTTGTAAACTACAACAACAATCATACTGATAACAGACGGTATGCCCATTTGTGCTATGAGTTTCCACATCGTATTGGTTCCAAAATTTTGTTCCTGTGTCATATGTTTGACCTCCTTTTTGTTCAAATACTAACAATATCCCTTTTTAATTGAGAACCACATAGGGTTCTCAATCTGTGATATTATTTTGTATTTTCTTTAAAATTTGCATAAAAGAAACGATTTCGTCATTTGACAGCCCTCGAATGATTTGTTTCTCTGTCTGCATTATTTTTTTTTCGTTTTCTTGACAAAGCGCAAGAGCTTTATCCGTCAACAAGATTTTCTTCTTCCGTTTATCTTCCGGTATGGAAATCCGTATAATCAATGCCTTTCTCTCCATTGCTTTTAGGATTTCCGTTGCGGTAGAACGTCTTACTTGAAATGCTTCCTCAATGTCCTTTTGGAAAACATTTTGGTCTGAACCATGTTCCCAGATATAAGACAGAAACCATTGTTGCATACTGGTCGGACTATCTTCGGCAGATGGTTCATCATAACCCGTATGAAAAGTCATTCTGCGAAGAGCATTAGCCGTACCAACAATTTCCATGCCCAATAAGTTCTGTTTCAATACATCACCTCCGCTTCAAATTGTTAGGATTTGAACATATTATAGCCCTCACATTCAAAATAGTCAATAGGGTAAATCAAAAAATATAAATTAGCTTTCTGTCCTTATAAAGACAGAATGATGATAGGGATTCCGTCGTCGTCGGCATTGTGGGAATGTGTATAACTGGCTGTCTTATGGAATTGTGGGTAACTCTGTTTGCAGGACGTGGGAAAGCTGCTCTTTAGCTTTTCCATGTGCTGTGAATAGAGTTATCCATGATTCCATAGCCTGTTATGCACATTTCCATAATGCTTGTCTTTTGGTCTTTGGTTCGGAATAATGTGGTGCTGGCGGTCTATCTCTTGTTTTCGGTTGCTTGCTTCTTTACTGTACATGAGCATTTGCGCCCGGATTATCATTTCCATATCCCTCAAGCAGATTGATGACGCCCCATACGCCTACGCCTGCGCCGATTGCTGTTACAACTGTCTTTAATCCTGTTACTGCTGTTGAAAAAAATGCCATTTTAATTTACCTCTTTCTTTCCTCAAAATAATTTTTTGATAAACTGTGAAAGAGTTTTTCGTGTAAAATGCCCTGCCTTATGGTAAAATAAAGACAGGGCAATCCATTAGGAAGAACCCTGCGGGCATCTGGTACATTCAGTTTGGCGATTGGCTGTGCCGGGTGCTTTGTTTTCTGTCCTTTCCCAAGTACATTCAAAACTCCGTTTCTTAACTTCTGGACTTTTTGTCCAAAAGTTTTGTGGCTGGTTGACGGGTTCCATATTCAGTTTTTCAATATTCAGTTGTCATGCTTCAATCACGCCTGCATCTTCCACCTCATCAACGGTGTCATTGTCTCTTACTTTTGCTCTGCACAGGTTCTTTACATATTTTTCGATGTCAAAGGCGTTCTTTTCGTCATAGTCGGACAGAAGGCGGTACTGCTTATGCTTTGTAATGTCAAACTTATTGGAGAAAAAAGGTCTTACCCCTCTAAGCTGCATGATGCACTTTCCCCCGTCCATGACCGCAATCTCATCTTGGCTCATAAGCTCTATGCAACATTGTCAAGTGATGAGTTTAAATTTAAACAAAAAAATCCCCTCTCTTTTAAGAGAAGGGAAATCCTACTGTAATAATATAATAATTGCTTATCAAAACATATTAACTATTTGGTTGCATCAACTATTCTATCTGCCAAACAATTGAATGTTTCATTAAAATCATCTATATTTTTTTTCATATTTAGCCAAACATTTCCATTTTTCTGTACCTGTTCTTGTGTAAGCATAAATACTGGCGTATTTTTTGCTTGTGATTGCGCTATAAGACTATTAAAATCAGCAATATTTATGAGATTATATTCTTCATCATAATAATTAGCCATATAGGGAATAATCATATTACAATTTTTTAAAACTGGTACTAACTTGTTTTTAACAAGCAAATTAATATCATCAATCCACTCTGAAAATGCTTTTGAAGGGCTACCGTTCCGAGGACGATAACGTTGCTGAATAGTGCCTATAAATTGAGGTTTACCATTGCTCATTTTATAATCAGCACTCATAAAAACATCTGTTTCTTTTAATTTGCTATATGCTTTATCCCATCTTGGAAAAACTTTTGTTAAAGAATCAATCGCCATATAACAAAAATAATCTGGTGCGCATGGCAAAATGAAATAGTCACTTTCCATAAGTATATTAGCATTTGTAGCCGATATATTAGGACTCATATCAATTAAAATATACTCAAATTGATATTTTTCAGAAGTCATTTGTAAAAGATTTCTAAGCGCGCCCGGAATATTTTTTAACATAAAAAGCGAACCCGTTAGATTTTCTGCAATATTATAAGTAGCATCATATTCTGAAAAATCAATATGTCCGGGAAGCAAATATAAATTACTATTTTGTTCAAACTCATAACAGGTGGCAGGTTCTAGAGGTGATAATGCACCACTAAACACTGGAGAAAGAGCTTCTTTAATATTATTATGATTCCCTATGTAGAAATTTTCAAGTTTATTTCCTTTATCTGTATTCAGGCACAAACCGGTTAAATTACACTGCGGATCAGTATCTACGATTAGTGTTTTGTATCCTTTCTCTGCCAACTTCCATCCTAAATGAAATGTTGTTGTTGTCTTACTCACACCACCTTTGTTGTTAAAAAGCGCAATCGTTTTTGCCAAAACTATACATCCCCTTTCTTATTCATATTCTATAAAATACTTATCTTTCTTTTATTGCTAAAATGATTTCAAACTAAGCATATCATATTTTTACACCAATCTCCATATCTTTTACAACTATACAAAATTTATTTGACATATTTTACGCAATTTCATATAATACTATTAGAGACGGAGCAATCCGCCATCGAAAATATTGTTCGCACACCGTCTGCGACTAATAAATGTACGGCTTGAAAATATTGCTCGCTTACCGGAAGCGTCTAACAAATGTCCGGCTTGAAAATTCCAGCCTTATCGCTTAGGCGATAAGGCTATTTTTACGGAGATAACATTATGGATTACCAAGAAGGATACGTTTATCATATTAAAGACGAATATTTTATTAAAGCAAATGATCCGAACCTTATGCAAAATAAGGAAAATGGCAACTATCGCCCAACCTTCTACTGTATGCGTGATGAAAAAACTACTTTGCTTTGGCTGGTTCCTCTCAGCAGTCGTGTTGAAAAGTTTCAAGCAATTTATGATAAACAAATAGAAAAATATGGGAACTGTCTAACTATTGTTATGGGAGAATATGACGGAAAGCAGGCTGCATTTCTTTTACAGAATATGTTTCCTATTACGGAAAAATATCTTGACCATATACATACCCGTAATAATAACCCTGTTCCTGTTAAATACTCCATACAAACTGAGATAAGCACAAAAATGAAGCGCATACTACAACTCCATGCACGTGGAAAAAAGATTGTTTTCCCTGATATTTCAAGGCTTGAAAGCCTAATGTTAAAAGAAGCCACATCTGCTCAATAACCGCAGATGTGGCTTCAAATTTTTATATTTCTCCAACAAAATTATAAACAATCCGTACTTCCTGTGTCCCTACCCCGTCTATTTTCTTAGGTTCACCTATCAGAATGCGATTAATCAGTCGGTTTAACACTGTTTCGTCAAGTTCCGTAATGGTGGCATAACGCCTGATTTCCCCCATAAACATCTGCACATCTCCCTCTGAATGTTCCTCATCGCTGATAAGTGCCGCTATTTCCTGCATACGGTTCTGGTTACTTTCCTGCTCCTTTTCCATTGCGTCCATCAGCTTCAGAAAACGCTTTTCCGTAAGTATGCCCTTTGCCTTATCCGCATACAGGCTGATAAAAGTATCATCTATCTCCTGATTACGCTGTGCAAGGCTCTCATACTCTTTTTTCAGACTGTCCGTATCTGCAAGGTACTGTTTTTCCATTCTCCGACTCAGCCTGCCATAAAACGCTTCTTTGTCCTTTAATGCCATAGCCGCAACTTCCTGTATGTCCGAAAGCACAAGATTGTATAAATCCCTTGCTTCAATTTTATGGCTTGTACAGGCATTTTTCCCCAAACGGTTATATGTCTGACAGATATAATATGCCTTGTCTATCGGTTCACGCTCTTTTCCAGTCCGACAGTCTTTATTTGTCCTTCCTACCTTTTCATAACGCACCTGCATGGATTTCCCACAGGTAGCGCAGTGAACAATGCCATGAAAAATATTGTAATACGGACAGTTATTTCCCTTCATAATCGGCGGTCTGCGGTCTATAAGCTGCTGAACCTTATCCCACTCCGCTTTAGGGATAATCGCTTCATGGCAGTCCTCTATGACTTCCCTCTGCTCCCTCGGAATGATGTTATAAGTGTTGGAGCGTATGCCTTTTTGATGCGTCTTGCAGACAACGTGAGCGCCCTTGTAAAATGGATTCCTCAAAATGGTTGATATGCGTGAACCGCTCCAAGCGTAATAATTCACGTCACAGTCCGTTCCCGTCTGCATTCTTATAATCGGTATCCGTTCTTCCATCAGAACCTTGCATATTTTCATGTTCCCGAACCCGTCAAGTGCAAGATCAAATATCCGTCTGATAACCGGCGCAGTTTCCGGATCAATGATAAGATGCCCATTATCATCAGGATCACGCATCAGTCCCAAAGGAGGTTGTCCTCCGCAGAATTTCCCTTGCCTTGAGCGTGTCATGCGACCTGCAAGCACTTTCTTTGAAATATCCCTGCTGTACATATCATTCAGGATATTCTTAAACGGCGCTATGTCCATTTCCTGCTTGTTCAGGCTGTCGTAATTGTCCGTAATAGCTATGTAGCGTACATTGTGTTTTGGGAAAAATACTTCCATATAGCTGCCGGATTCGATATAATTGCGCCCAAGCCTTGAAAGGTCTTTCGTAATCACACAGCTTATCCTTCCTGCTTCAATATCATTTATCATGCGCTGGAATGCCGGACGGTTGAAGTTCCGCCCTGTGAAACCATCATCCACATAGAACTCGCAGTTGAACATACCGTTCTTTTCTGCATAGTCTTTAAGCAGCAGCTTTTGGTTGCTGATACTCATGCTCTCATTGTCTTTGCCATCTTCAAGAGATAATCTGCAATAAAGGGCAGTAATCATTGGACTGGTAATCTTAGAATTGTTTTTCCTGTTCATAGGTTCTCTCCTTTATGAACAGGGACACGATACAATTATATTACCATGTCCCCGCCCTGATTTCAACATATTTTTCATAAATCTGCCTTAAACCACCTGTTTGTCCTTCTTCCTTGAGATGTGTTCTTCTGTCTTTTTCTCTATAAGCTGTTCAAAAGCTTGCTGCATGGTCTGTGTGCCGCCAAATTCCCTTGTCACAACAAACTTTGTCTGCGCTTTAATCTCTTTTCTGTCTTTTTTTGCACCTTTATTTGCCGTCATAAAATTACCCTTACCCTTTCTGCGGTCATTTTCCCGCCAACAATATCACAATCCGTTTTATCTCTCTGTACAGAAAGATAAATCTGTATAAAAACAGCATTGAAGATAACCATTCCCCAATGCCAAACATCACACTGTATCATTAACACCTGTCAGTATCTTTTTCGCCGTATCCCTGTTGCCCTGCCCCAGTTCAGAACGGTAATTCTTACCGCCGAAGAATACAGGCATACAGCGTTCCATGATGCGGTCATAAATCCTTGCGTGTTCCACGTCCTGCGGACTTTTCAGCGCATCAAGCTGAATATTTGTTGTGATAATGAACGGCTTGCCGGACTTGTACCGTTCATCAATGACCGTATAAACTGTTTCAATCGTATACTGGCTTTTCCTCTCAATCCCCATATCGTCAATCACAAGCAGCGTGTAGCGGTTCAGACTTGCAAGGTACTCATTCCGCTCCGAACTGTAAAGACCGCCAAGCGCATTTAATATTTTCGGAAAACTTGTCATCAGTACAGGAATTTTCTGCTCTAACAGCGCATTAGCAATACACCCTGCAAGGAATGTCTTGCCTGTCCCAACATTCCCCCAAAACAAAAGTCCCTGCCCTGTCTGCACCATTTCTGAAAAATGTTCCACATACCGCTTTGCGTATATGGCGTTTTCCTGTGACGCATGACAGCGGTCAAAGGTATAATTATAAAATGTCCTGTCCTGCAATCCCGCACTTTTCATCTTCTGTATATTCAGAAGTTCTTCCTTTACCCTGTATTCCTCACGTTCTTTTTCCAGTTTCTCCGCCGCACATCTGCAAAGACAGCCGACAATGCGTTCCTCTCCCAAGAATGCTATTTTTTTCTGCTTTCTTGTGTGGCACTGTCCGCACATCAATAATCCAGTATCATCGTCCGTATAATCATCAGCCGCCGTTATTTCCTCATTTGTGGTTTTTTCCAGTTCCTTCAGGACTTCATCAACAACCACTCCAATCATAAACTGTCACCCTCCTTAAAACTGCCGTTATAAGAATACCCGTTTCCTTTTGCCTGTTCTTTCTTCATATCCTCTTTTTTCCAGCACTCCATAATGGCTAAATGGTTTTTATATGTTTTTCCGCTGTAAGCCATATATTCCGACAGATGCTCTATCATGGACTGGTAATCTGCCGGAAAGTCAGATTTCAAAATTTCCAGCTCTTTATCCGTAAGGCTGACATTTTCATATCTGCCGTAAAGATTTATCTCCTGCCTCGTGGGTGCGTGTGTGTCCTTTTCTCTCTCACTCTCTCTTATATAATCTCTATGCTCTATACTCTTATCTCTATACTCTGGTGGACAAGTTTCCAAGGCAGTGCGGACATTCTGCGGACAAATGTCCGCCTTTTGTCCCTCTGCATCAGATAAACCAATCTGCAAAGGAATAGATTTTTCCCTTTCTTTCCTAAGCCTTGACAGCTTTTTGCGCTCCCCTTCCGTTGAAGATTTCCCTACTAGCGTTTCAATCTGGCTCATGTAAATCGTGCCTGTTTCGGTAGTTTCCGCAAGCCCAAGCTCCAAGAAAATTTTTACTGCCCTCTCAACGGTACCGACCTCATGCCTTGTCAGTGTGGCGATCATCTCCGTTGTCAGCGACAAATGCTCGTTTACTTTCAAAAATCCGTTGAACTGCAACGATTTCAGGTACATCTTCATCAGGATATTGCTGTATAATATCCCGTCTTTCAGACTTTCGAGTAGAACAATGGTATCCTGCTCGAAAAAGTCCTCCTTCAGCTTCAAAAAATAATACTTCCTGTTTTCTGCCATAAAATCCTCCTAATTTCTGCAAATAAAAAACAGGGCAGCTATAAAGCCTGCAACGGGTATGGTTCTCCCCTTGTAGGTTTATAATTGCCCTGACGCTGTGTTATCTGCCATTTTTACAAAGACTGCTCGTCTTTTTTGGCTTGTTTTGTGTTTGTTCTGTAATGTTGTGATTTGTAATCATCAACACATTTTTTATTGGCACTAAGCTGTGCCTTGAGGGATATTCTTGCTGTTGTTCTGACCTGTTCGAGATTTTCCTGTTTCCGTTCAGGTTCTTGCAGAGATTTCGTGACATTCTCCATAATCCTCTTTGCGGATTTCACGAATTTTTCTTTCAATGTTTCCAAACGCCTTACAGCATAATCCCGCAGTTTTTTATCGGCGGTGCGTTCCGGTGCGGACAGCCATTTTGAATAATCATCGAGAATTTTTATGTCCTCTTTCTGTGTCTGCTGCCGGACGGTATCGGTAACAACCTCACAGGCTTTTTCATACGCCTGCCCTGCCACTTCGTCAACCAGTGTTTCCATGTCCTCAAGTTTCATTGTGACAGCTTCAAGCGCAGCCTGTTTTTCTGAAAGCTCCTGTTTTTTCTCCGCAATCACTTCATCATGCTTTTTCAATACATTTTCTTTCTCTGCAATAGCTTTTTCTGCCTTTCCGATTTTCTGCTCCTGTTTCTCTATGACTTGTGCTGTTTCGGAAAGAATTTCTCTCTGTACAGAAATTTTCTCTTTCTGATTTTCAATGATAAAATCCTGTTTCTCCAAATATCCCCTACCGCCATAAGTTGGCTCGGTCTGTAAATGGAGATTATACTTTGCACAGATACGAAAAAGCATCCTGCGGCATTCCGCATCAAAGGTCTGTTTGCGGTTGTTGTTCCTGCTTTTTTTCTTGTCGGGATTTGGTAATGGTATGCCTAATTCTTCAAGTGCTTTTTCCTGTTGGGGACACAGTTCTCCGTATTTGTTTTCACAGTCAAAGACGTGTCTTTCGTGAATATGCGGAGTGCCTTCGTCAAGATGTAATGCCCAGTCCAGTATGTGTACATGAGAACCAAATTTTTCTTGCATCTCTGCAAAAAACTCTGTCGCAATCTTGGCTAACATTTCTCCCGATACTGACTCATCAATTGTACCGATTTGATAAATGCTTTCCTCCGGACACGTCTTGTTATTCGTGAGTAAATCCGTCACTGTCCTGTTGCGCTCGGTATGCCTTGTTTTTTCGTTGCGCTCATTCTGCGCCTGTATGTGGTCTGCGTAGTGTTCAAAGTAATAAAGCTGCTCAATTTTTTCAAATGAATAATCATTTTCTTTGTCATTCTCTCTTATTCTTGAAGAAGAAAATCCGGTGTAACAATCCCAATAGATATTTTGCTTTGCCCTGTCCGCATCTATATGCTCACTGTTTTCAATGTCAAACCTGCGGTCATTATGCTTGGGATTATAAGCACCGTTTTTTCCGGCTCTGCCGTTATGCCTTGTCAGTTTCATTCAATCGTTATTTCCCTCCCTTCTTTCGAGTTTCCTTCTCCGAAGGAAAGGCAGCTTTGCTGCCAGTCCTGCCGATTTCAGCGTCAGGCAATACCCAGTACGAAGCGACGCAAGCATCACTTCTCTGGGCAATGGCTGCCGCCCTTGACCTGCACAGGGAAGCTGCACTCCCTGTACCCTTGCACAAAGGGCTTGCGCCCTCTGTACTCCCCTCGCATCAGCTTACGCTCATGCGGTTTTTGCCAAATTCTCTTACGGAGATTTGGGCAAAAAATAAGCCGACACCCGATACAACTTTTTTATAAAAGTTTCGACTGTCGGCTTCTACATCTGTCCTCACAGACAGATATAGTTTTGCTCACTATGTTACGCAAAACTGTAGCACTTTTAATTTGCCACAACTTCAAAAAATCTTTTTATCAATTTCTGCGATCTAATTTTTTCTCCTCACTTAACAGCGTAAATTTACGCAAACATAGCACCTAAGATTTTCCTAAGTGCTATATAGTATTATTGGGAATTTATCTATTTCTATTCCTTCTGAATTCATCCATATTCTTTTTACAGGTATATGCTTCCATTAGTTTTTCATCTTCCCAAGTCCATCGCTTTTCAACATCAATTTTTCGGACAAGTTCCTCCCGTGTTGGTTCGGCAGGAAATATTTCGCACGGATAATCGTCACAATATCCGCAATGTTCAAAACCTTTTTCTATAACACATTTTCTTGCTTTGCAAGCAGGGTCAAGTAAAACAGGATTTTCTTTTTTGCACGAGCAGCCATCACAGATTATAGCATCGGGATCCGGCTCATATCCCGGGTATATCTTACTATAAACTATACATATCTCTTTACGTCTGTCATTTTCCTGAACATTTGGACGGTAAATCAAACACAAATCACATCTCATACCACATTTAGAAAATATTTTGTCCACTTTAATATTCCTCCGTTTTTTAGACTTTTCATTTCCATCATAATATCCGCACCACATGCACATCTCTACAAATTCCCAATTTATATAATTCTAAGAACTGGATTTAATGCATTATCATATCCTCTATTATATCAATTGTTAAACCACTTGTATCAATACAATTTCCCAAAGAAGAGAAAAACGATAAGGATTTTAAACTTATTTCAAGCCATTCATTTGTTCTCCATTCACAATTTTTATCGCTTTCCCATCTATTTACCAAAGTATTTTTATCACATGTCAAAGTAAAACTTTTTACTTCTAATTCCATATCGGAAATGCCATCAACAACTTTTTGATAAACCCATTGTTCATCCATCAACCATACCAATACAACCATTTTGCATATTGAACATTTCTTATAGTTATCAATCATATGCAGAATATTATCTATCGCCATTATTTTGGTTTCTCGATTTCCCACAAATGGGTGAATATCTAAGCACCAATCTCCATCAATAAAAGCTGTTCCTGTATATTTCTCTGCAATATATTTTCCTACCGTTGTTTTTCCCACTCCCATAGGACCATTAATAATTATCACTTTCACACTATATCTCCTACAATATTATTTTACTAAATCATTCTTTCATCTAGAAACTCGCCAGAAAATTCCGATTCACTTCTTCACTAACCATGAATATTTTATCACATAGAAAATTAGATGTCATTCCTTTATCCGCAAATTTAACCTTTATTCCTAAAGACACAAACAGAGCACTCCCATATCTGAAAATGCCCTGTTTTCCATTCAATAAAATTATGGTATGTATTCCTCTTCGATAAGAAATTTATCCCGTTCCTCCATCACTTCCGTAGCCATCAGCACTCCCAAACTATATCCTCGGATAAACCTGTTTTGTGCATCACAGTTATGCTCATTTTCCATCGCATCCAACAACTGTTCCAAAAGTCCTGCCTGTTCCTCATTGAGCTTTTCCTCCAGTTCTTTATGGAACGCGCATACCTGTTCACAGTATTTCTGATGCGCTGGCGGGCGTTTCTCTGTTACTGCATTTACAAGGAGCTGCTCATCGGAGAATGCCTCTAAAATCTTTCCCACCCTGTTATCCTGTCCTTTCCTGCTCTTGCATATAGCGGTTAACCCTCTTCGCTGCCCAACACAAGACCGTCACGTCCTGCAAAGACTTCCATAATCACTAATGCACCCAAACGAAACCCATTGATAAAACTCTGTTGGGAATCGCTCTGGTTGACTTCTGATTGAGAATCGTCGAGCTTTTCAAGCAGCTCTTTTTCCGAATCATTGAGCGTTGCGGAAAGTTCTTTTTCCAGTCTGCAAACCCGATTCATCGCATCTTCAAGTTCTGAATTGTGTTCCATTCTTTCCATACCCATGCGGAGGTTGCCTTCTGCTATGGCTGTCAAAATCGTCTGCATTATCATTTCTTTCTCCTTCCTGATTTCTTGCAAGATTAGACCGCATAGTGTATACTATTTATGCGGTCTGTCAATAGGCAGGCTTACTCTGAAACGGCGTTCTTTCTTCGCCGATTGGCGCCGTTTCTGTCTTACCTTTTCAGGCTTTCATACACCATGTCGATACCTTTTCGTACAACGTCCGAACGGGAAATCTCCAACTCCTGCGTACACTCATTGAGCCTGCTCAGTGTTTCCTTATTTACCCGTACAAATAACCTGTCCGTCATGGTTTCGTCAGAGGGTGGTCGTCCTGCCTTCTTTGGCGCCATTGTTTCACCTCTCTTTCTTGTGCGCACATTAATTATATTCCTGTACGCACAAAAAGTCAATGCATTTTACGCCGAAACACAATCCATTTCCATTATCCCGTATGTATTTTTGTCTGCAATCACTCCTGCATCTGCCTTTTGGTGTTGCGCATTTTTATGAGGTTCTCCTTCTGTGCAGAAGATAACCTCCTCGGCTTTCCAATACGCACTAATCTCTTTGGCATCTCATATGTCTTGCTGATTTCTGTCTGCCTTATCAGGCGAAATGTATCAGGAAACTCCGTTACAAGTGCATCCATCTTTCTCAGCCATGATGGATTAGCACTGTAAACGGTTGCCATTTCCTCGTCTGCATTAAAGTTAATCACTACTTCCTGTTCATACCTTGTAAGGTTCATTCTTCCTCCTTTTCCCCTCTATGCAGAGGAGTATTTCATTTTAATATTTTTGTTTTAATAACTTGTGCATATAAAATGAAGTTCAATTTTTCCCTCTTTAAATTGCCGTTTTCCCCTTATTTGTTCCTGCCAGTGTGCCTTTTTGTGACGAATGGCGTTTTCATGCAGCTTGGCAGGCTCATATTTATTGGTCATCGCCCACTTTTCCGCTTGCAGTATCCTTTCGGACGGTCATTCAGTTGTCAATGTTCGTCTGTAAAAGCATTATCACACAAATTCCCCCTCTCTCCCGTATTTCCCGAAATATGGAAATCCGGCATAAAAACATCAAATTTCCACAATACGGGAAATAATTACTTTTCCGTTATTTCAAACAATTCCTTCACAGGACTGTTAAATTTGTGATAGAATTGAACTATCTGTTTTACCGTAAGCCACCCCTTACAACCTCTTATGCCATTGTATTTATGCCCCCCGCCTTTCTGTCAAGTCTGAAATGAATGGGCTTTCAGCCCAGACTTGACAGAAAGACAAGTGCAAAATATCCTGTCACTAAGAGGTTTGTAAGGGGGATTATGTCTGATTGGAGTGATTATCAATGAAATGTAAACTTACTTTGCCGGAAAAACTCAAAGACCTGCGTGTGGAGCATGGTCTTAGCCTTGAACAGCTTGCAGATGCCACTGGAATATCCCGTTCCGCCCTCGGCACATACGAAACCGACGAAACAAGGGAGATAGGCGGGGAAAACCTGCGCACACTGGCAGAATACTACCATGTGTCAGCGGATTACCTACTTGGTATAACTGATACCAAAAAAGTAGCCGATGCTGACCTGTCTGTGCTGAAGCTTGATGATGATACCGTAGAGCTTCTCAAAAACGGGCATTTCAACCACCGCCTGCTGTGCGAGATTATCAAGCACCCTGCCTTTGAGAAATACATGACGGACATCGAGATATATGTCAACGGAATTGCCACAAGCCAGATACACACCCTTAATTCCCTTGTGGATTTTGCAAGGCAACAGATAATGGAAAATTACCACCCTGATGAGGACGAATTTTCCCAAAGGGAACTGAATGCCTGTTATGTGGACGAATACGAGTTTTTCCGGCACGTCATACAATCTGACCTCGGTGAAATCATCAAAGACCTGCGGAAATCCCACGCGGGAGAAACGGAAACCGCCCCCACTACTTCCATTGTTGAAGATATAAAAAACGACCTTGAAACATACAAAAACTTTAAGGGCAGTCGTTCCGAAAAAGATTTTGCCCTTATGTGCAAACGATGGGGCATAAATTATTCCAAAGTGCCTGACGATGAAAAAATGGTAGTAATGCGCTTTCTGCGCCGCTCAAAGAATTTCAAAGGCTAATTACTAAAGCTGAAACGCACAGCAGACATGATTAGCTGAATTGCCGGCTGATCGTGTCCCTGTTCCGTTTATTTTTGTATTGGGCAGCCAACTCTTCACAAACAAGTATGGCATATCTTTCCCGGTCTTTTGGTAGTTCAGACCGTAGGACTGCGACGTACCCCTTGTGTCAGAGGTATTGTAAAGGTCAATCGTTTCCTTACCCAAAATCTCCGCCATCTCTTTTAAAGTGGTCTTTTCCTTCCCTCCGAGGAATAAGGTGGTATCACAATTGCCCTCAATGGTGTCGGCGTTATCCTTATAAATCGCTTTGAGCTGCGACTTCGACTGCAAAATAATAGAAGCTGATATTTCCCGGCTGCGGATTGTAGCGATCAGCTTCTCAAACTTTGGTATCTGCCCGATATTTGCAAACTCATCAAGTAAGCAGCGCACATGGACGGGCAGCCTCCCATGATACACATCGTCTGCCCTGTCACAGAGCAGGTTAAAAAGCTGCGTGTACATGATTGACACAATAAAGTTAAACGTATCGTCCGTATCGGAGATAATGACAAACAGCGCTGTCATCTCGTCCCCCAACATATCAAGTCCCAGCTCATCATAACTTGTCAGGTCACGCAGCTCCTTAATGTCAAAAGGCGCTAGCCTTGCGCCACAGCTAATCAGTATGCTCTTAGCTGTCTTGCCCGCCGCAAGTTTGTATTTTTTGTACTGCTTTACTGCAAAATGTTCCGGCTCTCTTTCCTCCAGTTCATCGAACATCAAATCGACAGGGTTTTTAAATTCCTCATCGTCCTCCCTCGCTTCGCTTGCATTTATCATGTCAAGCAGGGTGGTAAAATTCTGTTCTTCCTCCACGCACTCATACCAGATGTACCCGATCAGTGCAGTGTAATAGAGCTTTTCGGCTTTCACCCAAAAATCCTCGCCGGATTGCTGCCCCTCCCCTTTGGTGTTTAAAATGATTGTGTTTACAAGTTTCAGAATGTCCTTCTCGCTCCGGATATAAGCGATAGGGTTGTAGTGCATTGATTTTTTGAAGTTAATGGTATTCAGCACTTTTACCTTGTACCCGTTCTTTAAAAGCATTTTTCCGCACTCTACCAGCACTGTTCCCTTCGGATCAGTAACAACATAGCTGCTGTGCATCTGCATCAGGTTCGGTTTTACAAAAAACCTCGTCTTGCCCGAACCGGAACCGCCGATGACAAGGATATTTTTATTCCTCGCATACTTCGGCTCTCTTGGTCTGCCCGACATCATCAGCCTTTCCGTTTCTGTGAGTAAAACATTGTTCTCAAAAACCGGATCAATATAAGGCTCAATATCCTTTGCATTACCCCACCTTGCAGAACCGTATTCCATGCCATGCCGGAACTTCTTGGCGTTCTTGGCTTTAAAATACACCACAAGGCGGAGTGCAATGCCGCATCCTGCGCCTATCAGCAAATCTTTCGGGTAAAAACTCGGTAAGGGATTGGTAAACAAACCGTCCAGCCCCTCCATAACCGCCATCATCTTTGCAGAAGCGTCCTGCCCCGGCGATACCCGCCACAGCCACGCTATTTTGTCGCAGAAATATCCGGTAAGGATATAGGGCAGATTCATCAGGATAAGTTTCTTCTTGTCAATATTCCCTGTCTTTTCCTTGAGCTTTTCGGGAACTGATTTAAGGTCTTTGGCAATTCCATCTACGATTTTACTCATAACGACTGCCCCCTGTCCTTCTGGTGTTCCCTTGCCCTCTCCCTGTTTTTGGATTTGCCTAACAGTTCTTTTAATTCTGCCAGTTTCTCCTTGACGGACACCCTGTTGCGCTTTTTCTCATTAACTTTCACAAATTCCTTAAATGCCTGTGTTATCACGTCGGCATCCTTGCCCTTGAAAAATACGATGTACTTCGGCGGTTCAACCGTCTTATCCTTTTTCACAGCAAAGTCTACGTTGTATTTCCTCGCCACTCGCTCAAAGGACTTGATGTTGTTATCCGTAATCTCAATGCTCGAAGCACCCATACCCTGACCGACCAAGTCTTTCACTGACATTTTCCCATGAGATGCCTGTTTTCCCTGTTTCCGGTGTTCCAGATACATCTTCATTGCCTTTTTCAGCACGTCGGTAGTCAGCCGGGAAGATTTGAACACAAGGGCAATCGTTTTCTGTGTCACTTCCTCCTGCATGGTTTTCCTCCTTCTTTTCTTATTGCTGTACCCCCGTCAGGGTGGGACGTACAGCCTGTGAATTAAATATTTCATAAGCTCTCCTTTCTGACCGGGTTATGGCAGATAAGGTTTTCTCCCTTCTTTCTCCGCTTCGATTATCTCTGTAAAACCACTTTCCAAATCCTCAAAGCAGATAGGAATATCCCCCGGATTTTTGATATAGGTATCCACAAAGCGGTAACTGAGCCGCCCTCCGTCCTTTCCAATACTGACACAATAGACAGATGCAAACTCTCCGTTTTCCAGTATCCACATTTCACTTTCAAGGCACAGGACAAAGTTGTCTGAAAACAGTTCCCTTATCTCACAGCCTATCTTACAAGCTGGATAACAGAAAAGCACGTCCGTCATGGCGAAGGGTTCTTTCCCTGTACCGTCATCCCCCTCCATCATCATCACATCCTTCATATTCCTTTTGATATAAGGGAATAACTGGCTGGAATAGTTCTCCGCCTCATATTCCCTCGGTTCACTCCCATCGCCCAAAAACTCCGCAGAATCATCAAACTCACTGTCCTCATACAGTCGGAACAGACGGAGAAAGCACTCCCGCAGCTTCCCTTCCGTCAGACCTTCTTCCTGTATGTCCGGCTCCTGCCCCTCTTTCGGTTTTCTTTTCCCTATCGCATAACGGATTCCGCCTAATACTGCTGCGCCTGCCACCGCCGCAGAAAGGGCTGCGGCTACTTTTTTGTGTTTCATTTTCCTTCTTTCTCCTTTCCGCTTCTGGACTTTTTGTCCAAAAGTTTTATAAACGCAAAAAGGGCAGCTACAAACCGCTGTTTACGGTCTATAACTGCCCTCACGCTGTTTCTGATATTTATTTGTACCGGATCACCGGACACTGCTTTGTCTTTTTCCCTACTTTCCTCCGTTCCAGAGCGAAAACCATATCCCCGGTACGCTCAAAATACCCGATGTCTTTTTTCCAGCTCATGCCGCATTTACAGTGCTGCAAACCGATAAACTGCTGTTTCATCTTCCTTCCGCAGTTCGGGCATACTTTTTTACTCATGCCTTTTTTCTTGGTTTTCGGCTTGTCTGCATCTTCTTCCTTTTTCTCTTTCCTTTCCGGAAGTCCATTCTCCGCAATCCTCGTTTCATAACGTGGCAGACGGTAAAGATACAGACGGTACACTTCATCAAAGGAAGCCTTTTCCGCTATCCCCTTTACCCTCTGGTAAATCTGCCCCGCAATTTTTTCACTGTCCTCTCCTTCCGGCAGCTTATCATGCTCCCTGTAATAATCACAGGTCTTTTCAAACATACAGTCTGCTATTTTTGCTTTCTGCTTCTGCTTTAAGTCTTTATATGTCCTGTCCGCCCTTTTCAGGCGCTTCCTGTTTCCCAAACACACCACTCCTGCCTTTATCCTGATACGGTCTATTTTAACAGAAAACGCCCCGGAATTGTAAAAAATATCTGCCGCCTAACCGAAAGCATCTTCACACCGGGAAATGAAATATTTCTTCTTTTCCAAGATTTCCTCCTGCCTGTCTTTGGAAAGCGTCTGGAATATCTCGTCATAGTCAAGCTCCGCAAGCGGCGTACCCAAAACAGGCGTTAAAACTTCATGTTCATACCATATCCGCCAGAGTTCCTCAAACAGCTCCAGACAATCCGAAAATGCCATTGCCGAATCAAAGCCCTCTCCCTCGCTGAACCATTGCAGACGGACAAAGCCGAACCTCCCGGCATCCGCCACCATCACATCAGTCAGCTCGTACAGCTCTGCAAACGCATCCGCCACTTTCCGGCACTTCGCCCGCTGTTCTTCCGTAATAAATATTTCTGCCATAGCGCATCCTCCTGATTCACTTCTGGACAAAAAGTCCAGAAGTTATTGATTCTCTTTTAAACAGTAAATCGTGCAGAGGTCAGCATATAACACGCCCTCCCCACATTGTATCGTGTCAAACAAAAGGCACTGGAACAGCACGTCACGCACAGCCGCAAGGCTGGCAATCCCCTGTTCTTTTTCCGAAAAGCCTGTGCCGGGAATATCCATATCCGCCGATGCCGCCCGCCTTGCCAAAATGCAGTGCGTGTAAAGTCCGAGGATATATTTATCTGACATAGGGAAAGCGAATGTTTCCTGCCCGTCATATGTCACCCTGTATTTTTCCTGTTCCCCTTCCGGCAGTTCAAAAATACACCGTACTGTTTCCAGATAAGTATGCCCGTCAAAATCCGGCTTTATTTTCTTTCCGTACCTTCGGATTGCGGAAAAGATGTTATTCCGGTCAATAAAGGAACGGGTTCGCTTAAAAGCTGGCTTCCTGCCTTTTAAGTCCATGTAAACATTATTCCCTGTCCCCTTCCCGGCAAACCTGCCATAATCGCCAGTCCGCAGCAGATAGGACAGCACCTCCAGCAGCTTTTCTTTTGACGCAATCTCCTGATAAGGGGAACCGCCAAACTCTATCCTCACAAACTTTAATGGGCAGCTCCCCTTTGCAATCTCCCGTTCCATTACCCGGTCAATATCCCTCATGGATTCCATTTATCCATCTCCTTCCGCTTTGGGCTGGAACATTCCTTTTTCTTCCCACCCGCCGCCATACATATCATGCTGTACCAACTGCTGGTAATAATGGTTCATGGTATTAGGCGCATTGTAGAGGGCAGTCACCATGTACGCCCTGATGTTGGTTATTCTGGTTGTGGTGTCCCTCATGCACCCAATGACATACTCCAAATGGGAGCTGTTCAGCTTTAAAAACTTTGATTTTACAAGCTCATAAGGGTAATCTTCCCCGTTGACCTTTACCGTCTTACGCTTCACGCACACAATCTCGCAAATTACCTCATACAGTTCCTCATACAGCCCCCTGTCACTCCAATCGCCATATTTCATGTGATGCTCGTATTCGATATTTCCTTTGATGATTTCCATGTAGGCGTGGGCATCGTCCATCACATCAATCATACCATCATCCGGCTTGCCCGGTTCCTGTTTTTCTATTCCTCTATCCGATTGATTGATAGGATTGGTATAACTCAGATCAGTATAATTAGTATTGTTATAATTAGGGTTCGATTTTTGAACTTCCAGAGGTTCATTTTCTGAACTTCCGGAAGTCTGGTTTTTGAAACTCTTGAAGTCTGGTTTTTGAATTTCCAGAAGTTCAATTTCTGAACTTCTGGAATCCTGATTTTTATACTTCTTGAAGTTCAGTTTTTGAACTTCTGTGGAAACATCAGTATTTACGGGTTCTCCTGCTGTGCCTTTCCCATCTACAGGCGGCTCTGGAAGGACAAAATTTTTGACATATATGATGTCCGGCTTGCCCAGCCCCTGCCTTTTCTTCTCAATCAGACCGATTCCTTTCTTGCTGTCAAGCTCCGCAAGCACCTTTGCGCAGGTGGCTCTGGCGCATCCCAAATCCTCCATGATGTTCTCCACCGTATAATGGATATACGCCCTGTTCTCATCATCAAACCAGCCGTTTTTCATGGATAATGCCATCCTGTCAAGCATCAGACCGTAAAGGAGTTTCGCATCACTGGATAAGCCTTTGAAACGCCTGTCTTTTATCAGCAGCCTCGGCACTCTGTAAAAGGAAAACTGTTCCGCTTCCGCACCGTAATAATAATCAAATTTCAAACCGCCATCCAATCTGCCCGACCTCCTTCCTATTGTCTTTTCTTCCATTCATCCAATAGCTGAATGATGATGCCCTCTATTTCCTCACTGCTGCAGTCCTCCGCAAAATATTCGCTGATTTTATCCGCTTTCAGCGTCACTTTCCGTTCCTTCGGCTTTTCCTCCGTCAGTATCAGGCGCACCATTGCAAGGGTAAGTTCTCCGGTCTTGCCATATTCCTTGATTTTTGCCGACTGCGCCATGCTGACGTTACAGCCTTTTTCCTCCATGACAGCCTGTACCCACTGCTGCGCTTCCTCCGCCAGAAAGGAAATGTCAACGCCCTGTGAGAAACCGAGCTTTTTACCATCCACCAAAGCAAGAAGTTCATCCGACAGTCGGGAAAGCCAGATATACCGCTGTACCTTTTTTGCGTTTTCCCCGGCAGCTTCCCCGACTTCATCAAATATCCTTACCCTGCCCTTAACGCTGTATTTGACATTTTTCTGTTCCTCCTTTTAAAATTGAATTGAAAAGAGCATCCCACTATGGAATGCCCTACATAAAAATAGGGACACTCTCATTCAAGTATCCCTATAATCTACCACTATATCTGATAGTTCTCTATTCACTTTCATTGTCAGGATTTTTTGCCCGTACCGAGGTCTAATGCCACAACTACGGTTACTTTCTTCACAAGTATCTTTTCCTTATGATTTTCACCGATATCGTTCTATCGCACACCATGCTCTGCATCCCAGTCCGCATTAGCCTTCTCAACCTTCAGATTATACATGATAATACTGATCAGGATGATCGAGATCATCGGGAACCACAGATACATGAAGTTCAGCATGTTGAGCGTGGACGCCGACTGCTGCGCCGCGTTCGGCACGTAACCGCTGGCTTCCAAAAGCATACCGGAGATCGCCGAGCCGAGGCCGCCTCCCACCTTGATTCCCAGTGAAGAGCAGGAGAACATGGCTCCTTCAATATGCTTGCCCCTGGTGCGCACCGTGTACTCGGAAGCAGCCGAGATCACCGCGTTGATATCTCCCGTAACCGGGCTGGTGCACAGACCTGCCAGCGCAGAACTGATAAGCATCAGCGGGATGATCCCCAGATAGCCGCCGATGATAAAGCCGATGCGGAATATACCCGCCATCACATAGCCGTAAAGGTTAACCTTGTACATGCCTTTGAACTTCTTTACCAGCGCCGGTGTAAACGCCAGACCGATAACCATCGGCAACATCTGCGCCATAGAGAAAGTTCCCAGCATTGCCGGATTGCCGATCACATACGTCATGTAATAGATACCGATACCGGCGATACCTGTCTGAATATACATCAAAATATAGAAAGCTGCGATCATCAGGAAATATTTATTGGCGATCAGGAGTTTCAGGGATTCTCCGAAGGAAATCTTCTCCTGCGGCTCTGATTCCGTAACTTCTACGCCTTCTGTCAATTCTTCCTCCGACAGCTCTTTTACCGAGAAGACGGAGATCGTATTCACGATCAGAGCGATCACCGCATAGAGAAAGGCCACCGTTCTCCATCCTGTTGCCCCACCGCCGAACTTGCCCACCAGTCCTACCGTGACCGAAGCCACTGTCAGGTTTGTCGCCAGAGAGAACATAAAGCGGATGGAGCCCATCTGCACACGCTCATTGCCGTTCTTCGTGATCAGGGAAGTGAGCGACGCATAGGCAATATTATTGGCCGTGTAAAAGATTGCGTTCAACAGTGTGTAAGTGATGAAGAAATAGGCATATTTAGCCGTTTCACCCAGACTTTCCGGAATCGCAAAAACCGCTACCAGCAGAATACAGTTGCCGATCTGTGACCAGAGCATCCAGGGACGCGCCTTACCCAGCTTCGTGTGTGTCTTGTCGATCAGATTGCCGAAGAATACGTCCGTGATACCGTCCGCAAACTTCGAAAACATGATCAGCGTGCCGACGATCCCGGCATTCAGCCCTACCGTATCTGTCAGATAGATCAGCACAAAGCTGGTCAGCAGTCCATAGATACAGTTTGCGGCCAGATCTCCCGAGCCGTAGCCTATCTTGTTATACCATTTCAAATATCTTTTGTCTCCCATGCGTTTTTGACTCCTTTCTTAGCGCCGGTGCATTCGCTGCCGTCCAGCAGATGCAAACAAATATTTTATGAAATTATTATATTATTTTTAATTTTTACGGCATATGACGAAAACCAACCGCCGGGCCGATTCGGGTGTGTCCATTCTCAACCTGACTGAATGCGATGAGACACTTTATATGGTACTTTATCTACCACTTTATCTGCCGTCAGCACTGCCTGCATCAAGGCAGGCCCTATTGCCACTCTACAGGCTGATCACCGTCTCTGTGAGATCTTCCTGTGCGGAGCTGGAACCTACATAGATCGGATAATCCATATGCTCTAACTGCCACTCGCGGTAAACCGGATTATACCATTTCAGCTTTTCAACTGGCGTGACGATCTCCACCGTCTTCTCTTCACCCGCCTGCAAGGATACGCGGGTAAAGCCGCGCAGCTGTTTCACCGGCCTGTCTACTGCGGAATTCTGGAATCCCACATAGAGCTGCACTACCTCGTCGCCATCCCTGTCCCCGGTATTCTTAACCCTGGCCGTCACTTTCAGGCAATCTCCTTCCACTGCTGCCTTCGGGTCAGAAATATCAAAAGTGGTATAGCTTAAACCGAAACCGTATGGAACCAGAGGCTTCACGCCGTTTTTCTCCAGACGGGTATAGCCGTGGTAATACTCATAGTACTGGTCTGTTGCCTCCCAGTCCACATGCGGCAGATCCTCTTCCGCATAAGGAACCACATAGGGGAGCTTACCCGAAGGATTCACATCACCGTAAAGGATCTCCGCCAGCGCGGTGCCGCCCTCCATACCGGGATAATATGCCATGATCACGGCATTTACACAGTCATACCACTCTGTCATCATGATCATATTGCCGCCCACCAGGACTACCGCAGACTTCTCATTCACCGGGCCTGCCTGCTTCACCAGCTCGATGTCTTCTTTGTGCAGCCCCAGGCCTGACTTCCGGTCGCCGCCCATGGAACCTGTATAGTTCTCCGCCTCATTCTCGGAGATAAATTCCCCTTCGTCGTCATGGTCATAGCCCACCACGAAGATGACCGCATCGACGCTGGCCGCCAGTTTCTTCGCACTCTCCACATCGACACCGTCATGGAACAGCACTTCACAGTCCGGGTTCGCCTTCTCCAGCCCTTCCTTCGGCGTCGCCACGTAAGGCGGGCGCACCCAGCTGGAACCATGGTCACCGATGACCGCCGTGTCTGCCAGCTTGCCGATCAGGGCAATCTTCTTCGTCTCGCTCTTTTTCAGCGGAAGCACCTTTTCATTCTTGATCAGGGTGATGCCCTTCTGTGCCGCTTCCTTCGCCACCGCGATATGCTCTGCACAGCCCACCACAGACATGTCGTATTCTTTGTGATCTTTATCAAAAGCAAGGATCGTCCGCACGATGCGCAGTGCCGCTTCATTGATACGCTCTTCCGGCACGAAGCCGTCCTGTACTGCCTGCACCAGACGCTTCCCGAAAAACTGCGTCCACATCATCTCCATATCCTGGCCGCCGTTGGCCGCCTCCACCGTATCCCGGACGCCCCAGCAGAAATCGGACATCACGAAACCGTCGAAATCCCATTCTTTCTTCAATACCTGACGCAGCAGATAGTTGTGATGACCGCAGTGCACGCCGTTATACCGGTTATAAGAACTCATGATACTGGCCGCCCCTGCGTCCACACAGTCCTTAAAGTGCGGCAGATATACCTCCTGCTCTGTCCGCTGGTCACAGGTCACGCTGCACTTGAAACGCGCATTTTCCATGTCGTTGAAGGCATAGTGCTTCACGCACGCCATGATATCCTCATCCTGCACGCCCCGCACCAGTGCGGCTCCCATCTGGCCGATCTGATATGTCTCTTCGCCGTAAGTCTCCTGACTCCTGCCCCAGCCCGGATTATAAGGCATATTGATGCATACTCCCGCAAAAAGATTGCCGCCAAAAGCCCGCACTTCTTTGCCGATGCAGTGTCCCACCTTCTCCTCCAGAGCCGTGTCAAAGGTAGCTCCCCTTGCCATGGAAACCGGGAAGCACGTAGTCTGCCAGTTGCCGCATACCACGCCCCGCGGGCCGTCCGCAAACAGCATCGGCGGCAGGTTGTATTCCTCCAGACCGCCCGCCGCATAAGGCGTCACATTATAATGATTCTCTTCACTCTCCATCGCTTCTGCAAGGGCCGCCAACGCCTCTGCCGTGGTGGTGGTAAGATCAATATTTCCACTCATCAGCCATACCTTCTGCTCCAGCGTCAACTTGTTCACCAGTTTCTGCGCTTCATTTGTCATGGAAAGACGATATTCTTTGGTTGCTCTCATGTGTTTGCTCCTTTCGATTTTGGTTAAATTTTATACTTTTGCCTGATTATTTTGTCTGGAAACATCTTTGTTATATTTCCGTGTACGTTAACGGTTGTCTCATTATAAAAACGGATTGGCGAAAATGTCAATCCGTTTTCTGCGTGAAAGTATATTTTTCGTTATAGTGCACAATCTTTGTTTTCTCCAGCTGGACTCTGTCCCCTTAGCTTCTCGTCCGTTAACGTGCACGGCCGTCAGCTTTGTCAGGATTTTACACAAATGATTTCCGGCGGAATCCTGATCCGTTCATTTTCAGAGATTTTGTGCAATATGTATACTCAGGTCTGTGTAACACATCTTCTCTTTCGGAAGCGTACCATAGGCAAGATACTGAAACAGTATCTCCAGAGACTGCTCCCCCTGCTTCTCCGGCTCCTGACAGATCGTAGCCGAAACACTGCCCTGCCTCATCAGTTCTTCCAGATCCTCCACAAGATCATTGGTGATGATCTTCACCTGCCCCTTCGCATCCATCTTTGCAACTGTCCGGCAAATCTCATAATCTCTTGGATTCACCACATAAACCACGTTCACATCCGGATACCTGCGAAACATTTCCCGTACCGAAGCCTCGTTCTGCTCCTGTTCTTCGTCAATCTGACAAATATCCAGAATCTTCATCCCCGGATACCGCTCCGCCGCTTCCCTGCAAAAGCCCTTTATACGCTCCCTGTGGCTGGTTACCGCCTCATTCCCCTCCGAATAAATGCACACTCCGGCGTCCTCACCCCCGACAAGCGCGCCAAGGCCCGCCGCCAGTCTGCCGGACTGCTCATAGTCGCATCCCACGTATGCGAGAAATTCCTGAGCCGCCACATAAGTGTTATAAAAAACCACCGGTATCTCAAGTCTTCGCGCCTCTCCCACATAAGCCCGTATTTCCGGCGTATCCAGGCCTAGAGTCACGATCCCGTCCAGCTCCCGCAGCATATGCCAGTATGCCGATCCCCTGGAAAAAGAAAGTTCCCTGCTTTTTCCCACCGGATAGAAGTTCACCTGCACACCGTATTGTGCCAGCTCCTTCGCCTTCTTCTGTGCCGCGCGGGCCACATGTTGGAAATAGGGATGGTATTCCACACCAGGAATAAAAAAACCGATCTTCAGTTTCTTCTTCATCACCGCCAATCCCTGCGCTACCTGATTGGGCCTGTAGTTCAATTCCTTCATAACGGTCTCTACACGCTCTTTCGTCTGTGCATTCACCATACCCCGGTTATGCAGAACACGGTCAACCGTCCCGATCGATACCCCCGCCTTTTCGGCAATCTCTTTGATCGTCGCCATGCTGTCATTTCTCCTTGTTTTCTGCCGCTGTGCTGTGTGCTTATGAGCCGCCCGTCTTTTATGCCCATTCCTATTCTACCATAAATGGCCTTCTGCGCCACGGTTCCTTTGAATATTATAGTAAACTTACATCATGCTCAACCTGCCGTCGGGCCGGCCGCATGGCCATCCATGCTGTGAAAGTTGAAGACTTTCATAATAAATACTTCTCAAACGCCTTCCGTGCATCCAGATGTACCTCCCGGAAAAACAGCACGATCCACACAACATAAGCTGCCGCCGCGAAATAGCCCGATATAAAACGGGAGCCTGCCGCGCCTGCCAGCATGACGGCCGCCCACACGAAAAGAGAATTCCGCATATCTCTTGCGATCCATGCTTTATCGTACTTCTCCTGCTCTTTTTGCGGAATCGAATTGAATCCTGATACGAATCCTGCCGCTTTCTCCCTGCCCAGGCCAAACAGCAACGCAAGCACGGCAAACACCACCGCCAAAACAAAACACATCCAAAATCCCAGTCTCATAGATTCCTTCCCTCCCACCATAAAATTGCCCTGGCAAACCGTTTTGCCGTCTCATGAAAATGGCCGCCTTCGTTCCATTCCATGCAGACTTCTCCGCTTCTGCTCCAGTCATCTGCACCTTTCCGGTTATCTGCCTGCTCCTCCTTCATCTCCCCTGACGGCACCTGCCCCAGCTGCGATTCCAGAATCTGTCTGGCCCGCTCCGTGCACTCCGCCACTTTACCCATACGCGGATTTCTGCTTAACCGCTCTTTCTTTCCCAGAGAGAGGTAGATGTTAACCTCCCGCCGCAGCGGCCTTTCTTTTTCCATATATTCACAGAAACCGTCATACCACAGCGATCCGGAAAGACTGGCGACCCACCCGAAGCAGTCCGTCTGATAAAGCGCATAAAGCGCCGTCAGACCACCAAGAGAATAGCCCGCCAGCGCCGCATGCTCCGGCTCTGGTTTCGTCCGGTAATGCATATCCATATATGGTTTGATCTCTCCCGCCAGCCGGGCGAGATATGCCTGCGCCCTGCCCTGCGGCGGCTCCTCGTCTCTACGGAAGGCCGGCGCAGGCCACGGCGTGAAATCATCATTCCAACTGTCCGGTCTGACACAGAGCAGAATGAAATCCGTCCGGCCGCCTGCCCGTTTCACTTCCGCGAGAATCTCCTGCGCAGGTACCTCTCCGTTGACATAGAGCACCGGATACCGTATCCGCCCCCGCTCATAGTCCCCGGGCAGAACCAGATCACAGCACAGCCCCGCAATCCGCAGTTGCTGTACCTTCTGCATCGACTGTAGCTGCTGTGCCTTTCGCATTCCCGCTGATTCCTGTATCTGCTTCACTGTCTGTGCTTCCTGTGCCTTCTGCATTCTCTCTACTTCCTGTGTCCCCTGCACTGTCTGGCTTCCTGCTCCACTGCCCTGATTTCCACAGTCTCTTCTCCACTTCCCATACGACCACCAGCCTATACCAGGAGATTCCCGTCTCCATCAAATCTTTTCTTCAACTTCCGCTCCACCGCGGGCACTGACAAGATCAATACGGCACACTGCAGGCATACCCAGATACCCAGTACCCAGCCCACGACAGTATCTCCCCTGTCTTTGACCGGCAGGGCGACCAACAGCGTCAAAAGGCACATGACCAGGCCCGTCTTCTGCCACAACCTGCCGCAGCAATCATGCGCATAATCCCATGTCTGCTGGTTCTTTCTGGACAGAACAGTCCTGTAGCCGTACACATTGTTGATCGTTTTCGGCGGATGCTTGACGAACACACGCCCCATGATCACCATCAAAAGAGGCATCACCATGTCGGCCACGATCATAAATACCCAAAATCCCATCTTTTCCTCCATTCCGAAGCGTCACAGTCACAAATTCCTGGTTGGATAAATTTGGATAACTATAGTTAACGACATTAGAAATTTCATCATCAGAGAATTTGCCGGCTATCTGGTGCGGTATTTCTTCTCGATCACCGTCACATACACGACCATCGCCACGATCGCTTCCACCATACATCCCAGAATGGACAGGATAATATACGGAGAGTTCTGCTCTCCCAAAAGAGGAAACCCCAGCAGCACAAAGCATATGCCGAAGACACACCACAACTTCCCCAGCGCACGGTTATATGCCCGCACATCGCTTACCTCAAATACTTTGGCATTCGCCCAGAATCCAAAGGGCAGCACCCTTTTTGAGTAAAAAGCATAAATGCCGAAAGCGACCATCACGCCGCCTACCAACGCCCATATCACAAATGCTGTCATCATTGTATTCATCGCATGTACAGCCCTCCCAGCCTCAGATCTTCATCGAAAGAAATCGTATAAACCACACTGACATTTTCATAGACCGCGTCAACCTGTGTGACAACCATCACTTTACCCTTCTGCTTCACACCCTGCATGTATACCTTCCCGATCGACTGCATCTCGCCCCAGTCTTCGGAGATACCCTTTCGTACTTCGTCCAATGTTTCCTGTGTCAGCTTGCTCTTTAATTCGTCAACCGCCAGTTCCTGCAACCCGTCAAAATCATTCTGGTTCAACATGACGATCACATTCTCCACACTGGCGGTAACTGCTTCCTGCGAGAGATCATCGCCAAGCGCCGCTGGTTTCGGAATCATCCACCATGCCAGAACAGACAAAAATACAAGGGCTGCCACAATCTGCCCAATGGTCATCCCGATCCGTCGTCTTTTGTATGCCTTCCTGTCGGCATCGGAAAGATTCTGGCTGAAAGCCTCCGCGATCTCCTCCGGTGAACCCATACTTTCCATGATCTGTTCCATCGCCTCCCCCTGTTCTCTGCGGGCAGCAATATCAGACAACAGCGAGTCTCCGATCTCCTTCTTCTTCGCTCCTGTGCATTTCAGATTCCTGACAATTTTCTTTACATATTTCTCTGCATCCATTTCAATTATCCTTTCCTGCTTCCTCATTCTTCTCCCGGTTCATCAACCGCTCCACGCCTTCCGCGATCTGCCGCCAGCTTTGATACATTTCAGCCAGAGTCTGCTGTCCCTTATCCGTCATCAGATAATATTTCCGCGGTATCTGCTTATTCTCCGCCTCAAACCATCTGCTCTCCACCAGTTCCTCTTCCTCCAGACGGTAGAGGATCGGGTAGAGTGTTCCTTCTTTTAGGCCGAAAATATCACCGGCCTTTTCCCGCAGCTCCATGATCAGCTGATAGCCGTATTTCTTCTCCGCCGTAAGCAGCTGCAGGACAAGCATGTCCAGAACCCCCTTCTTCATCTGCCTTTCATATTTTTCCTGCATTCCTCATCCCTTCCTGTTCTCCCCGATACTTTGTACCGAACCCCCTTGTGTAAATATTCCTTATCATTAACGACATTAGACATTTCGTTTACTATAACTTGTATGGCAGGGTGTTTTGTGTGACTTTCCATTTTACCAGTTTCTAAATACTTTGTATTGCTAAGTATATTTTAGTACCTGATTCAGCTGATGTCAACCATGAATATCAGCTTGAAAAATAATGCTGTATTTTTGAAATAAAAATTGTAACCTTTATGCTTTACGAGTTGTATTATTAGTGAAGGGCCTTTCAACAACTACCAAAGGAGCACTCATGAGACTACCAATGCAAGAGCTGTTTGAAAAATATCAGGGCAATCTTTACGCGGCTGCATTCAATGTCTGCAAGAACGCAGAAGATGCGGAAGATGTTGTCCAGGATACTTTTATACAGTACTACTCATTAAAAAAAGAATTTGAAAGCGAAGAGCATATACGCGCATGGCTGCTGCGGGTAACGATCAATAAAGCAAAAAATATGAACCGTACTTTCTGGCGGAGGAATAAGCAGTCTCTGGAAGATTATATGGAGACCTTATCCTTTGAGACACCGGAATCGGGCGAATTATTCGAAGCGGCTATGAATCTCCCTGAAAAATACCGGATTGTGATACATCTATTTTATTATGAAGATTACAGCATACATGAAATTGCAGGTATTTTGAAACTGTCGGAAAGCAATGTGAAGGTCAGGCTGTCGCGCGGGCGTTCGCTGCTCAAGGAAAAGTTGCAGGAGGAATGGGAAAATGACGAATAAAGAGAAGTATAAGCAGGCGTTTTCAGTATTACAACCCTCCGGCAAAATATCTCTGGAGGAAGAAAGGATGATCATTATGAAGAAAAAAGCAAAATTTCAGGCTGCAGTGGCAGCAGCGGCAATATGTCTGGCATTTGTCAGCGGCAGCGGCATAGTATATGCGGCAGATTTAGGCGGTGTACAGAGAAAGATCCAGCTCTGGGTCCAGGGCGACCAGACAGATGCGGACATCGTATACAATGCAAACGGAAGCTACGACCTGTGGTATGAAAACGAAGACGGCACGCGTGAAGACCTCCACGGCGGCGGCGTTGCAATCGAGGCGGACGGCACCGAGCGTCCATTAACGGAAGCCGAATTGATGGATCACCTGCAGCAGCCCACCGTAGATTATAAAGAAGACGGCAGCATCTGGGTCTACTACTACGATCAGAAAATAGACATCACAGACCAGTTCAAAGACGGTGTATGCTATGTACAGGTCTCAAACGGTGAAAAGACCTTATATATGACGATTCTCTATGAAGGCGGCTGGTGCACCAGTCCCCATAAATATGAAAGCCCGGATTCTTTCCGTTAAGATATCGTAAACGCCATAACAAATTTCTGTTTCCGGTTCTTGCAGCAGCCATATACAGCAGCTCCTGCAAGGCCGAAAACGAAATTTCCAATGTCGTTAACTATAAAAAAAGAGCTGCCCGGATGGATTGCTGTTCCATACCGGCCGGCTCTTTTTTTGCTTATCTTCATACAATGGATTCCGTATCATCTGATTTTTCGCGCACAAATGCCTCTATTTTCGCATCTGTATAAAGAAATGCACCGATCAGGCCCGCAAACCCGAGGCCCGATCCCAAAGCGAGTATCCAATCCACGGAGACCCGAAGAAGAAACAGGCCAAGACTCAAAACAGCTTCCGCGGCAAACAGACAGGTTCCCAGCCGGATAAACAGGACAGGGGCGATCTTCTGGGCATAATCCCAATGCTCCTGCGATCGCATGGAGACAGGCGTGCTGTATCCGTTCTGATTATACCGGGCGCGCTTATGAGCACCCATGTTATCCACCGGAAATTTCCGCTGGATGACCCCGAGCAGAACCATCACAAACGGCACGATAAAATTAAGTAACAGAAGACTTTCAAGCATATCCCTTCCTCCTTCTCTATATGCCCGCTGCAATGTAGATCATCCCTTTTATCCACTGCTTAAAGATGAACCAGTAATCGGCCACATGTTCATCGATCGCCCGCAGTACATCCTGCGGATCAAATCCGCCCTGTTTCCCTGTAATCTGCTGAAAAACGGTTCCCGTCGCTTCGCTGAATCCCAGCGCGATATCCCCCCGCGCCACATCGCCCACTGCGACCTGCTGTCCGATCGCTATAGCACCGAAGCTGAACTGTCCCACCGCCAGCGCTCCCATGGAGAAAAGCCCTACGCAGAAAGCTCCTATGGCCACCACACCGATGGCAAAATCACCCAGTGCAATACCGCCAATGGCAACGACCCCTGCGGACAGAAGCAGACCGATGCCCACCGGAGCCAGAGTGATCACGCCCAGGCCCGCCAGACCGATGGCCACGATCCCCTTAGCCGCAAGCCCTATGGCGATCACCCCTTTTGCAGATCTTCCAAACCCGATATTGACATGCACAAGCGGCATCCCGCGCCAGCTTCTCTTACTCTTATATTCATAGGAAAAGCCCCGCTTCACTACGGCACGTCCCCGGCACTCATATGCATCCTGTTCGGTATCCGAAGACTCTCCCCACACATCGGAGGCCTGCTCCGCCCCGGACGCTTTCTTCCACTGTCCGGATCCTCCTGCTGCCGTTGATGCTCCATTCTGCTGTCCAGGCCCTCCTGCTGCCGTCGATGCTCCATTCCACTGCCCGGATCCTTCTGCCGCCGTCGTTCCTTTCCATTGTCCAAAGGCCGGCTCCGCGACCGATTCTTTTAACAGATAATCCGTGGTGACTGTGAACAGTTCGCTGACCATCACGATCTTATCCAATTCCGGAACCGACTGGTCCGTCTCCCACTTTGAAACGGACTGTCTCGATACCCCCAGTTTCTCCCCGAACGCCTCCTGGGAAAGCCCATTCTTAACCCTCAGCGAATATATTTTTTCTCCAAGTGTCATAATATGCCTCTTTTCTGCGCATCGTTTTTACCACATTATTTTTATGATGTATGATCTTTGTTTCTACGCAGCATTGTCCCACTCCATTTTGTCTTGTTTTTGTCGGTTACGTCGAATATCCTTATTCCGGATGCGCTCATATAAGGTATTGATTCGGCGCAATTCCCCATACACAATGCGGGTCGCCTGCGCAGGCATATCGACCTTGTTCTCAGACAGTCGGGAACATATGCTACCTCTCTTTTATACCGCAAAACCATATAAAAAGGCTATATATAGCACTTGGAAATTTGTCAACCGGCAGTTGCACCGCCCAAAACACGCCTCTTTCCGCCGATTTTTCTGTTTAGTGACAACCGCCGCAACGGCTGCAGTCCCCGCCGCACTGGATTGACCTGCCTGCCTTCTTATCCCTGATCATGCTGCGGACTGCCAGTGCAACGGCTCCCGCCACGATCACCAATACTATCACTGTTCCCATATCAATATCTCCTTATCCTCACCATCTTATTTGATCACCGTCATTCCGGGTGCCATGGACCCACCCGTCGCTCTGTGCGGCCGAAACAACAGATACAGGAAACCGGCCGTCAGCACGAATGCCGCGATCATGCCGATCCCAAACCCGCCACCGGCCGCCAGCGTGCCAATCTGATAAATGCACCACTATTAAATATATTCTCGTGTAGCCGGTAACTCTCTCTCACCAGTCTGGCGAACCTGTGCCTTACGACGCTGT
>ERZ808041.404-NODE-404-length-35015-cov-6.598145_pt1 | contig 35015 bp, 30 predicted proteins | sample MGYA00380192_ERZ808041 | MGnify/ENA primary metagenome ERZ808041 (study PRJEB31490, sample SAMN06133412) | mouse gut metagenome | isolation source: Z1_1 | host: mice | place: China: Chengdu | collected 2015-05 ...
CTCCGTCTGTTTGTGTTTGCCTTTATTATACGCAGCGAGCTGCTCTCCGTCAAGAAAGTGAGGGCAAGTTTTCAAAACAACAGGGCAACCGTGGGGATTGAGTAGTTCTCGGAAAGGGCCTATGCTTCTTTTAGATGGCAATCATAATATCAAGGAGGCGTCAGGGATGAGCAGCGTGAAAATCTGGGAGGAACAGATCGTACTTCCCACCTATGAGACCGGCCAGGCAGACAAAAACCCCATGTTTCTGGAGGGCCGGGTATACCAGGGCAGCTCCGGGAAGGTGTACCCCTATCCCACCATCGAGTCGGTGTCCGACGTGAAGACGGACAAGGAGTACCGGGCGGTGTGGCTTGAGAACGAGTATTTGAAGGTGATGATCCTGCCCGAGCTGGGCGGGCGCATCCAGCGGGCCTACGACAAGACCAACGGCTACGACTTCGTATACTACAACCACGTCATCAAGCCGGCGCTGGTGGGGCTGTGCGGGCCCTGGATCAGCGGCGGCATCGAGTTCAACTGGCCCCAGCACCACCGGCCCACCACCTTCTCCCCGGTGGACTGTTTGCTCATCGAAAACCCGGACGGCTCCAAGACCTGCCGGGTGTCCGACGTGGATCAGATGTACGGCACCCGGGGGGAGGCTGGCTTTACCCTGTACCCCGGCAAGGCGTACATTGAGATCAGGGGCCAGCTCTACAACCCCACGCCCCTGCCCCAGACCTTCCTGTGGTGGGCCAACCCCGCCGTCCCGGTGAACGAGAACACCCAGTCCATCTTTCCCCCCGACGTCCACGCGGTGATGGACCACGGCAAGCGGGACGTGTCCCGGTTCCCCATCGCCACGGGGGTGTATTACAAGCACGATTACAGCGCGGGGGTGGACATCTCCCGGTACAAAAACATTCCCGTGCCCACCTCCTACATGGCGGAGAAAAGCGAGTTTGACTTTGTGGGCGGCTACGATTACGGCAGGCAGGCGGGTATCCTCCATGTGGCCGACCACCACATCTCCCCGGGCAAGAAGCAGTGGACCTGGGGCTGCGGCGACTTCGGCAAAGCCTGGGACCGCAACCTCACCGACGAGGACGGCCCCTATGTGGAGCTGATGACCGGGGTGTATACCGACAACCAGCCCGATTTCACCTGGCTCAAGCCCTTCGAGGAGAAGACCTTTACCCAGTATTTCATGCCCTACAAGGCGGTGGGGGCGGTGAAGAACGCCACCATCGACGGGGCGGTGAACCTGGAAACCGGGGCGGAGGGCGTGACTGTGACGGCCTATGCCAGCGGGGAATATCCCCATGCCCGCGTTCGGCTCACGTACGGCGATACGGTGCTGCTGGACGAGGAAGCGGCGCTGTCCCCAGTGCGGACCTATCAAAGAACGGTGCCCTGCGCGGTGGAGGACGAGACCAGGCTGACGGTGAAGGTGCTGGACGGGGCGCGGGAGCTGGTGGCCTACACCCCGCTGAAGCGGGAGATCCCCAAGCTCCCCGAGCCCGCCCAGGCGGCCAGGGACCCGGAGGAGATCATGACCTGCGAGGAGTTGTATCTCACCGGGCTGCACATCGAGCAGTACCGCCACGCCACCTACCGCCCGGACCCCTATTACCTGGAGGGGCTGAAGCGGGACCCGGGGGATATCCGGCTCAACAACGCCTACGGCTCACTGCTGCTGCGCCGGGGGCAGTTCGCCCAGGCGGAGGAGTATTTCCGCAGGGCGCTGGAGCGGTGCACCTGGAAAAACCCCAATCCTTATGACTCCGAGCCCTATTACAACTTGGGGCTGGCGCTGTTCTATCGGGAAAAATTGGAGGAGGCCTTCGACGCGTTCTACAAGGCCACCTGGTCCAGCGAGCAGCAGGAGATGGGCTTCTACTATCTGGCCTGCATTGAGGCGGAGCGAAACAATTTCGCCGATGCGCTGGCGCTGGTGGAGAAGGGCCTGGTGAAGAATTGGCACAACGTGAAGGCCAGGGGGCTGAAGGCATATCTGCTGCGGAAGCTGGGCCGGGAGGAGCAGGCCCAGACTTGGATCGGGGAGAGCCTTGCCATTGATCCCTTCGACTACCTGTCCCGGCTGGAGCTGTCCCGGCTGGGGGGCGAAGGGCGGGAGGCGGTCAAGACGCTGGCCAGGGATTTCCACGAGACCTGGCTGCGCGTCGCCCGGGACTATGCCGAATTCGGCGCTTACGAGGAGGCCGTGGACACTCTGGAGCTGTGCGAAAAGCCCTGGCCCATGCTGTACTACTATAAGGCGTACTATCAGGCCAGGCTGGGGCGGGACGGCGCCCAGGCGCTGGCCCAGGCGGAGAGCTGCCCCGCCGACTACTGCTTCCCCAATAAGCTGGAGGATCTGATCGTGCTGGAGTACGCCAAAGAGCATACCGCGAACCCCGCCAAAGCCTGCTACTACCTGGGCTGTCTGCTGTACGACAAGCTGCAATACGACGCCGCCATGGAGAATTGGGAGCGGTCCGCCCAACTGGATCCGCGGTTCCCCACCGTCTGGCGGAACCTGTCCCTGGCTTATTATAACAAGCGCCATGACGGCCAAGCGGCCCGGGAGGCCATGGAAAAGGCCTGGGCGCTGGCCCCCACGGACGCCCGGGTGTTCCTGGAGCTGGACCAGCTGTACAAAAAGCTGGAAATGCCCGTGGCGGAGCGGCTGGCCCGGTATGAGGCAAACCGGGGTGTGTTCCTGAAGCGGGACGATCTAAAAATCGAGTACGCCACCCTGCTCAACCTGCTGGGGCGCTACGGGGAGGCATATGACTTCATCATGGCCCACCGCTTCCACCCCTGGGAGGGCGGCGAAGGCAAGGTGACCACCCAGTACACCACCGCCCTGGTGGAGCTGGCCCGGGCGGCCATGGCGGCGGACCGCTGGGAACAGGCAGAGGACTATCTGCTGCGCACCGTGTCCTACCCGGAAAACCTGGGCGAGGGCAAGCTGGAGGGCGCCAAGGACAACCATGTCAACTACTGCCTGGGGCTGGTGAAGGAGCAGCTGGGGGATCTGACGCAGGCGCGGGCCTGCTTCGAGCGGGCCGCCGTGGGCACCGGCGAACCCGCCGGGATGATGTACTACAACGACCAGCCCGCCGATATGATCTATTATCAGGGCCTGGCGCTGGAAAAGCTGGGCAGGCCGGTGGAGGCCAGGGCGCGGTTTAACAAGCTGCTGGACTACGGCGAGCGGCATATGTTCGACCATATGCGGGTGAGCTATTTTGCGGTGTCCCTGCCGGACTTCCTAATTTTTGACGACGACCTGGACAAGAGGAACCGGGCCCACTGCCACTATCTCATCGGCCTGGCCCGGTTGGGGATGGGAGAGAAAAAGGCGGCGGCTGTGGCGTTTGAGGCCGCTATCCGGGAGGACCCGAACCATCAGAACGCCATTCGATATTGTGAGAGATGCCGATGAACAAATGAGGTAAAACCAACGGGCCTGCGGGAATTACCCCGCCGGCCCGTTCGTTTTCTTGGTTTAGGAACCGCTGAATAAATTGGCAAGAGCAATTTGCGAGAGATTTTTCGCTGTTGGGATCCCCGCTAAGCCGTCCTTTGGGTTTGTGGGGAAAGGAGGCGCAGCGCGGTGAGCGGGCTTTCGGCGACAGCCGGAAGCAAGTGATGCGGAGCTTGCGCCGGCGAAACCAGCCGTTCCAAGCGCCACGCCTTCCGTCTGGCACATCTCATAGCCGCAGAAGAACTGGGCGGGAAAGCCGCCGGACGGTGCCAAAATCTGCTTTGTTGTCACTCCTCACCCTGGAGGGCGTCGTAGCCGCTTTCGCCGGTGCGGACTTTGACGGCGTTCTCCACGCCGCACACGAAAATCTTACCGTCGCCGATGCGGCCTGTGTACAGGGCCTTGCGGGCGGCATCCACCACCTGGGCCACCGGCACCTTGGACACCACCATATCCACCTGGAGCTTGGGCAGCAGGTTCATGGACAGGGGTACGCCGCGGTAAAACTCGGTGCGGCCCTTCTGCACGCCGCAGCCCAGCACCTGGGTGACGGTCATGCCGGTGACGCCGATGTCGTTCATGGCGGACTTGAGCTGCTCGAACTTGGCCTGATTGCAGACGATGGTGACCTTGGACAGCTTCATGTCAGAGGCAGGCATACTGCCGGTGACCACCTGGACGGGGATCGCCTCGTCCACGCTCCTGCCGCTCTTGACCGCCACGGGCTCGGGGAAGGCGTTGGCCCGTGGCATGGCGGTGAGGGTGGTGGTGGGCATGAAGTCGGCGTAGGCGGAGGGCAGGCCGTGCTCGGTGGAATCCAGGCCGGAGATTTCCTCTTCGGCGGACACCCGCAGGCCGTTTGCAGCCTTGATGATCTGGAATACCACGGTCATGACCACGGCGGTGTAAGCGGCGATGGCCAGCACCCCCAGGCACTGGACCCCCAGTTGATGGAAGCCGCCGCCATAGAGGAGGCCGCCATCGGTGGCCAGCAGGCCGGTGAGGATGGTGCCGGTGAGGCCGCAGCCGCCGTGGACCGCCACCGCGCCCACCGGGTCGTCAATGTGAAGCTTGGTATCAACTGTTTCCACGATTACCACGACCAGAACGCCGGTGACCACGCCCACCACTGCGGAGCCCAGGGCATCCAGGCTGGCGCACCCGGCGGTAATGCCCACCAGCCCCGCAAGAGGGGCATTGAGGCACATGCCCACATCCGGCTTGCCGTTTTTGACCCAGGTGAACAGCATACAGGCCACCGTGGCCGCCGCCGGAGCGATCGTGGTGCTGCCCAGAATCTGGGCCAGCTGAGCGCCGTCCGAGGCCGCCGCGCCGTTAAAGCCGTACCAGCAGAACCACAAAATGAAGGTGCCCATGGCTGCCAGGGGGATGTTGTGGCCCAGTATGGCCCGGGAATTGCCCTTCTCATCGTATTTGCCGATACGCGCCCCCAGCAGAATGGCCCCGATCAAGCCGGAGATGCCGCCCACCATATGGATGACGGCGGACCCGGCAAAGTCGATGAAGCCCATACGCGCCAGCCAGCCCTGGGCGTTCCACACCCAGCCCGCCTCGATGGGGTACACTATGGCGGAGATGACGGCGGAATAGATGCAATAGCTGGAGAACTTGGTCCGCTCGGCCATGGCGCCGGACACGATAGTGGCGGCGGTGGCGCAGAACACCAGCTGGAAGAAAAAGTTCGACCAATTGAAGGCGTAGAAGTCGGTGAACATCTGGTACTCCGGCATACCGATGAGGCCGAAGAAGTAGTTCTCGCTGTTCATGATGCCGTAGCCCAGTACCACGAACACCACAGTGCCGATGCAGAAGTCCATCAGGTTCTTCATGATGATGTTGCCCGCGTTCTTAGCCCGGGTGAAGCCCGCCTCCACGGCGGCGAAGCCGCACTGCATGAAGAACACCAAAATGGCGCCCACCAGATACCATACTGACATATCCATTTGAATTCCTCCCTAAAAGCAGATTGGGACGCGCCCGCCTTCGCGGACACGCCCCTTTGCGCTGCCAGAAAAAAGCGCCGGGAGCGGTGAGCTCTCCGGCGCCTTTGCCTGATGGGGGCAGTATAGACTCCATTTTGCATCATGTCAAGCCTTTAAAATCGTTTTTGGCAGGAATTTCAAATATTCCGCCGGTCTTCAAAAGATTTTTTGCAATTTCGACATTCCTAATCTGCAAAAACGAGACGCTCCACCCGCCCGGTCAGCCGTTCAGCGCCGCCTTCAATCTCTCCAGCGCCGCCCGGCCTTTTTCGCGCTCCAGAACGGGCCGGAACTCCTCTCCCTCCTCCAGCTCTTTGACCAGCAGGAACCGAACCTCCGGCGAGGAGGCGGGCTTTTCCGCCGTCTCCACCCCCGGCGCGAACAGCTCCGGCCTGGGGGCGGCCACGGCGCCCAGCATGGCGTCCACATACCGCTCCAGCCGGTCCGCCGCCTCCTCCCACCGGCCCGCCTTGGTGTAGACCTCCAGGAACAGCCCGTCATACAGCCCGCCCAGCCCAAACAGCCGGTCCACCTCCTGATAGACACGGCACACCTCCAGCGCCCGTTCCGTGTCCAGCACGCCGGGGAACACCATGGTGCTCAAGCAGGACTGGATCAGCCACGCCAGCGTGTGCAGGCGCTTCTGCGTCACCTTCAGCGCCTCCTCCGGCTCCCCCTTTTTGAGAAAGATTTGAGCCTTGACCACCGTGGGGTCGATGGCCTGTTCGGGAAGCTCCGCCAGCAGGGCTTCCGCCTCCTGGAACCTGTCCTCCATAGCCGCGGCCTGGGCCAGCATGAGGGTGGCCGCCTCCCAATAAGACCCCGTCCCGGCGGCGTGAAGCTCCTCCAACAGCTCCACCTTTCGGGCGGTCCACTTCTGTTGAAGCGGACGGTCCGCCTCCGGGTCCAGCATCAGAAAGATGTTCTGGGCCAGGGCGGCGTTGTATTTCAGCGCGTCCGAGCTGGGGTACTGGTGTAACAGCCCGTCCAAAATCCGCTGGCCCGCTTCCCAGCCCTCCTGCCGGGCCGTGTCCATGGCGGCGTTCACCCGCTCCGCCGCCTCCTGGGGAGAAAGCTGTTCCTCAAACTGCAGCAGCGTGTCCACATTGACCCCCAGCGCCCGGGCCAGCGGACACAATAGGGTGATATCTGGATAGGAGCTGTTCGTCTCCCACTTGCTCACCGCCGGGGCGGACACCCCCAGCCGGTCCGCCAGCTGTTCCTGGGTAAAGCCCTTTTTTCGGCGCAGCTCCGCTATTTTGACGCCAATTTTCATCTTGACGCGCCTCCTTTTCGTTCGGTTGAGGATAGTATAACCGGCGGCGGGCCGCTTTTCAATGGAGTGGTTTTTAAGTCCCGGACAGCTTTTCCTAACCAACAGTCAAGCGCGGGCGTTCCGCGGATGCCGGTGCCGCCGGCATCAAACATTATCCCTGACATGATTTTTGCCCCCTATCCTGTCCTAAACTTACATCAGCCAGGATAAAGAGGGCAAAAGAGCTTTCACATCGGTATTCATGCTGCTCAAAGAGGGATACGCCAGGCCGCCGTTCGGTACCTGCCGGGGATTAGGATCCCGGCTCAAACCACCTTAATATCCGTATATTCCAAATACCTGTGGTCGTCCAAGCGGTCGGTAATGATCCCGGCCTGGTTCAGGCGGAGCACTGAGGCGGCGGTGATGGTGCCGAACTTGCTGGAGTCGGCCAGCACCCAGGTCTCCCGCGCCTGAGCGGCGGCGGCGGCCTTCACCATGGCCTCCTCTGGGTCAGGGGTGGTAAAGCCGGCGTCCACGGCGATTCCATTGGTGCCCAGAAACGTCTTGGTAAAATTGTATTTTTTCAGCCCCTCCATGGCCTCTCCGCCAATGATGGCCAGGGTGCCCGGCTTGATGACGCCTCCCAGCACATAGGCCCGCAGCCCCCGCTGGGGCAGGCGCTGGGCACATTCCACGCTGTTGGTGACAAAGGTGGCGCCGGGAGCCTGGATATAGTCCACCATGTGCATGACGGTGGAGCCTACATCTAGGTAGACCACGTCGTCGCTGGTGATGAGCCCGGCGGCGTAGCGGGCGATGCGCATTTTTTCCGGGGTGCGCAGCTGGCGCTTCACGTCCATGTTGGGCTCTTCCCCCCGGAATTCCTCGCGGATGGGCAGGGCGCCGCCGTGGACCTTGTTCAGTTTGCCCCGCCGGGCCAGCTCGTTCAGGTCCCGGCGGATGGTGGCCTCCGAGGCCCCGGTGATCTGGCACAGCTGGGCCACGCTCACCGCCTGCTCCTTCTCCAGTTCCGCCAAAATGGCCTCCATCCGCAGCTCCGCCAACATACCAAAGACTCCTCTCCATATTAAGATAGCTCCATCATATCATCAAAAACGAGCAGGGTCAAGCGAACCTGTTCAATTCCTGCCACAAAGCGGGCCCCGTTTCCCACGGCTGGAAACGGGGCCCATGTCAATCAATTCACGCCAAAGTGCTGGAAGAGGATCTTCTCCGCCTCGGCGTTCCACAGCCCGTCGTGGGCGTCGCAGGAGTCGGCCAGCTTGGCGAACAGCGGGTCGGTCCTGCCCTTCTCCCGGAAGTCCTCGATGGCGGTGAGAGGCATGTCGAACTGAGTGTAGGTCAGCTTCTTGCCGCCGGGGATGTTGGGCAGGTTGGCGGTGGCCTCCACCACGGAGTCCAGGCCGCCCACGTGGGTGACCATGACGGCGGGGCGGATTTTTCCCTGGGCGGACAGGCGGAGGCACTCCTTCAGGTCGTCGGTATTGCCGCCGGTGGTGCCCATGATGTGGGTGGAGGTGTAATGGCAGTTGTACAGGTTGATCTCGGCGGAGAAATCCTTGTTGGAGGGGCCCGCAAAGAAGTTCATGCAGCCGTCAAAGCCCAGCAGCTTGTCGGCCATCTCGGCCAGGGGCCGGATAGGGGCGTACACGAAGATGTCGTCGTAGCCCTTGCCGCCGGTGAGGGCCATCAGGTCGGCCAGCTGGTCGGCGCACTCGTTGGGGTTGACATACACCAGCTTGATGCCGTGCTTGGCGGCCTCCGCCTCGGGGATGAGCTGGCGGGCCCGGGCGATGCGGTCGTTGGACACGTCGGTGACCACCACCATGCCGGGCTTTTTCTCCAGCGCCATGGGGTACTCGATAGCTCCCAGGCCCATGGGGCCGCAGCCGCCCATGATGAGGACGCTGCCTCCCTCCTTGACGCCGATGGAGTGGTCGTGGTTGAGCTTGTTGGTGTGGTAGTTGCCGTAGTAGCCCCCCACGATGCAGCTCATGGGCTCGCCCAGGCTGGCGTCGAAGTAGCTCTCGCCGTCGTAGTGGAGCAGGCAGCCCAGCTCCATCACCTCGTGGGGCATGATGCAGTAGGTGGCGGCCCCGCCGCACCAGCGGTAGGAGTAGCCGGGGGAGTCCAGCTTACCCTTGTAGTTCAGGGCGGGCTGCTGGGCGAACTTCTCCCCGGGCTTGAACTCGTGCTGCCACTTCTTGCCCACCTTCACGATGTCCCCGGCGAACTCGTGGCCGATGATCACCGGGTTCACGTCCACGTCCTGGGGGCAGCGCTTGTGGGCTTTGCCCTGGATCAGCAGCTTATACGTGGACATGCAGATGCTGTCGCTCATGATTCGGACCAGAATCTCGTCGTCCTTGATCTCGGGCAGCTCGAACTCTTCCAGGCGGATATCGTTGGCGCCGTACAGGCGCACGCCTCTTGCTTTCATGATAATCGGCTCCTTTCCGCGGGCTTCCCCGCTCCACGCGCCCGGCGGAAATCGCCGGGCGCGGATGTTTATTCCAGACCGTTCAGCTTTTGGAACAGGTTCTTGGCGTCCGCCCCGGCCACCAGCGCGTCGGTGTCCTCGTCGGTGGAGGCGATGGCCACGATGCGGCCCAGCACCTCCAGGTGCTCCTCGCCCTTGGCGGCGATGCCCACCACCAGCTTCACCTTGTCCCCGTTCCAGTCGATGCCGTCGGGGTAGGTCATAACCACCACGCCGGTTTTTTTGATGAGGGGTTTCACGTCGTTGGTGCCGTGGGGAATGGCCACGTGGCTGCCGATGGCCACGGAGAAGCTGGCCTCCCGGTCCAGCATACCCTGGATGTAATTTTCGTCCACATAGCCGCTGTCCACCATCAGCCGCCCGCAGGCCCGGATGGCCTCCTCGGGGGCGACAGGGGCGCAGCCCAGTACGATGTTCTTGCGCTCCAGCAGGACAGGCTTCTCATTGGCGGCGGGGGAGGGCTCCTCCACAGCGGGGGTCGGTACGGATGCGGGGACGCCTTTCTGGGTCTGGAGCAGCTCGTCTACCAGGGTGTCGTACTCCGGCGCGCCCATGAAGTTGTGAATGGGGATGATCCGGGCTTGGGGAGCCCGCTGGGCGGCTCGGCCGGACAGCTCATGGTGGGTGACCACCATCTGGCAGTCGCCGGGGATCTCGGAGACGGGGTGGTGGACCACCTCAATGCCGGTGATCCCCGCGTCCTTGAGCTTGCTGCGCAGCATGGTGGCTCCCATGGCGGAGGAGCCCATGCCCGCGTCGCAGGCGAAGACGATTTTCTTCACGTCCTTGGCACTGACAGCTGCGCCGGTGCCGGCCTCCGCGGCCTGACCCTTGGAGGCGGCCTTGTTGGCGGCGGCTTGGGCTTGGGCGTCGGCCAGGCTGGCATCCTTGCCGAAGAACTTCAGCAGAAACACGGAGAGGGCGAAGCTGACCACGGCGGCGACGGCGATGCCCAGGATGTTGGCAAGGTAGCAGTCTTTGGGGGTCAGCATCAGCTCGGCGATAATGCTGCCGGGGGAGGCGGGGCCCTTCAGGCCGCCGCCCAGCAGGTTCAGGAGGAAGATACCCACCATGTTGCCGGCCATGGGGCCCAGGATGACGATGGGGTTCATCAGCACATAGGGAAAGTAGATCTCGTGGATGCCGCCCACGAAATGGATCACGGCGGCGGCGCCGGCGGAGGAGCGGGTCTCCCCCTTACCGGCCACGCAGTAGGCCAACAGCAGGCCCAGGCCGGGGCCGGGGTTGGACTCGATCATGAACAGGATGGACTTGCCCATCTCCAGGGCCTGCTCCGTGCCGATGGGGGTGAAGATGCCGTGGTTGATGGCGTTGTTGAGGAAGAGCACCTTGGCGGGTTCCACCAGAACGGCGGTGAGGGGCAGCAGGCCCAGGTTCACCAGGGCGTTGACCCCCGCGCCCAGCAGGGTGGTCAGGCCCACGCACACGGGGCCGATGAGGAAGATGGACAGGATGGCCAGCAGCGCACCGATGATGCCCACGGAGAAGTTGTTGACCACCATCTCGAACCCGGCGGGGATATGGCCCTCCACCTTTTCGTCAAACTTCTTGATGCACCAGCCGCCCAGGGGGCCGCAGATCATGGCGCCGATGAACATGGTGCTCTCGGTGGAGGCGATGGCGCCCAGGGTGGCCAGCGCGCCAGTGACGGCGCCCTTCTGGCCCCCCACCACCTTGCCGCCGGTGCAGCCGATGAGAATGGGCAGCAGGTAGGACAGCATGGGGGTGACCATGCCGGCAATGGTCTCGTTGGGCAGCCAGCCGTCCTTGATGAACAGGGCCGCGATGAGGCCCCAGGCGATGAAGGCCCCGATGTTGGGCATCACCATCCCGCTGAGGAACCGCCCGAATTTTTGTACTCGTTCTTTCATAGAAAACGTCCTTTCCTGGTGGGGCCGCCGGTCAGCCGGAGACGGCGGCGCTCAGATAGCCCTCCACACCGGCGGCGGTGGACAGGCTCATGGCCTCCTGGGCCACCCGTTTGGCCTTCTCCCCCCGCCAGCGGCGGATGCTGGCCCGGGTGTCCAGCACGGAGGAGATGCTGACGGAAAACTCGTCCAGTCCCCAGGTCATGAGCAGGGGGGCCAGGCAGGGGTCGGCGGCGGCCTCACCGCACATGCCCACCGGGATGCCCGCTGCCTTGGCGGCGGTGATGATGTTCCGAATGGAGCGCAGCACGGAGGGCTGGAAGGTCTTGTACAGCCGCTCCACCTTGGCGTTCCCCCGGTCCACCGCCATGGTGTACTGGGTCAGGTCGTTGGTGCCGATGGAGAAAAAGTCGCTCTCCCGGGCCAGCAGGTCGGCGATAAGAGCGGCGGAAGGGGTCTCCACCATAATGCCCACCTTGATGTCCCTGTCGTAGGGCAGACCCTCCGCCTCCAGCTCGTCCTTGCACTGGTCCAGCAGCTCCCGGGCGGCCCGGATCTCCTCCACGCAGGTCACCAGGGGAAGCATGATCTTGATGTTCTTTTCCTCCGCCCCCGCCCGGAGCAGGACCCGCAGCTGGACCTTGTACAGCTCCGGCCGGTCCAGGCAGTAGCGGATGGCCCGGTGGCCCAGGAAGGGATTGTCTTCCTTGTCCATGCCCAGGTATTCGATGGCCTTGTCCCCGCCCACGTCCAGGGTGCGGATAATGACCTCCCTGCCCGCCATGATCTTGGAGACGGCCTGATAGGCCTCGTACTGCACCCCCTCGTCGGGAAGGCTGGTGCGGTTCATGAACAAAAATTCTGTTCGGAACAGCCCGACGCCCTCCGCGCCGGACTGGGCGGCGGCCTCCGCCTCGGCGGCGGAGCCGATGTTGGCATAGAGGTGGTATTCCCTGCCGTCGGCGTCCACGGTGGCCTGGTTTCGGTAGACCTCCAGCGCCGCCCGCTTGGACAGGAACTCCTGCTGGCGCTTGAGGTACTCGCTCCGGGTGTTCTCGTCCGGGTTGAGGATGGCCCTGCCCTCGCTGCCGTCCACAATGAGGCCGTCGCCGTCCTCAATGAGGTCCAGCGCTTTGGGGACGCTGAGCACTGCGGGCAGCTCCAGCGCCCGGGCCAGAATGGCGGAGTGGCTGGTCTTGCCGCCCACCTCGGTGAGGATGCCTGCAATGTTCTCCCGGCTCAGCCCCACCGTCATGGAAGGAGTCAGGTCCCGGGCCACCAGCACGCTCCCGGCGGGAAGCCGGGACAGGTCCACCCCCGTCACCCCCAGCAGGATGGCCAGCAGGCGGTCCCGGATGTCCCGCACGTCGGTGGCCCGCTGACGCATGAGCTCATCCTCCACACCGGCGAACATATCGGCGTACATGGTGCAGATGGCATCCACCGCAGCCTCGGCACAGGAGCCGTTGTCGATGGCCTCCTCCATCTGGGCGTGCATGAATGGGTCGGCCAGCATGGTGATCTGGCCGATGAGGATCTCGGCCTCCTTTTCTCCCACCTGGGCCCGGATGCGCTGGGCCATGGCGTCGGTGCGGTCCTCAAATTCCTCCAAAGCGGCCTGGAGGCGCTCCTTTTCCGACTCCTTGCCGGAGTAGGCCACGCCGGAGTAGTCCAGTTTTTCCTCCCGCACGCAGACGGCGCGGCCCAGGCCCACGCCGCCGGAGGCGGCAATGCCCTGCAAGATCATCTGATATCCCTCCTGTCGGTTTTGATGGGACGGGGGAGCGGTCCCCCGCCTGTGGGAGATCAAAGGTCGCCCAGGCCGGAGTCCACCAGCTCCACGGCCTTCGCCAGGGCCTCGTTCTCCTGCTCGCCGGAGCACTGGATCTTGATCTCACAGCCCTGCTTGATGCAGGCGGCCATCAGGTTCATGATGGATTTAGCGTTGATGGTTTTGCCGCCGAACAGGATGGTAACGTCGCACTTGAATTTTCCCATCTCGCCCACAAATACCTGGGCGGGACGCATGTGCATGCCCTGGGGATTGATGACCGTCGTCTTCGCGCTTACCATAATGATACTTCCTTTCATGATTGAATGTGATTGATTTTTGCTGTTATGTGTTCAGCCTATCCGGGCCGTGAGTCACGGGAAATTAAAATGTATCCAGCAGGGCCAGCACTTCGGCTTCAGCGGCCAAGCCGTCGGAGAAGGCGGTGGCGGATCCGGCGGCGGCGCCCATGCGGTGGGCGGCGGCGTAGTCCCCGGTTTTCAGCCAGCCCGCCAGGAAGCCCGCCACCATGGAGTCGCCCGCCCCCACGGAGTTGAGGACCTTTCCCTTGGGGACGCCCAGCCGGTGGCAGGTCCCGGACTCGTCCAGCAGCAGGGAGCCGTCCCCGGCCATGGACACCAGCACGTTGCGTGCGCCCTTCTCCTGAAGCTGCCGGGCGCAGCCCACGATCTCCTGGTCGGAAGTGAGGGGTTTCCCGAAGATCTCGCCCAGCTCATGGTTGTTTGGCTTGATGAGGAAGGGCCGGTAGGGCAGTACGGCGCACAGCAGGTCCCGGGTGGCATCCACCACGCTGAGAATGCCCCGGCCCTCCAGCTTAGCCAGGATCTTCTGGTAGATGTCGTCCGGCAGAGAGGCGGGGATGGAGCCGGACAGGTCCAGGATATCCCCGCTTTGGAGGCGGTCCAGCTTGCGGAACAGCTCCTCCAGCGCGGCGGCGGGGATGGCGGGACCCTGGCCGTTGATCTCCGTCTCCTCCCCGGCCTTGATCTTGACATTGATGCGGGTCAGCCCCTGCGGCAGCCAGATGAAATCGGTCTGGATGCCGTTCTCCCGCAGCCCGCGCTCCAGCGCCTGCCCTGTGAACCCGGCCAGAAAACCCATGGCCACGTTTGAAATGCCCAGATTGCGGAGGACGGTGGACACGTTGATGCCCTTGCCGCCGAACTGGACCTCCTCGCTCTGGGTGCGGTTGATGTCTCCAGCCCGAAATCCATCCATGCGGACCACGTAGTCTAAGGCGGGGTTGAATGTGACGGTGTAAACCATAGCGGAACCTCCTCGAATGAAATATTGGATGTCGAATTGCGTATGGCGGCCGCGCCGCCGCGGAGCATACCGGGGAAACGGTCAAGATCAATCAAGGGGATATGGGGCTAGCGGTGGTTGAATCCGATTTATTTTGGTTGCTTTTGATTTATCCATATACTACACCCACGGTCAGTTAATGTCAATCATTTTCAATCAAATTCACGCACAAAAAATTACGCCTCATTTTAGTGATAATAGACAAATGCCAGCGGGGCGGTGCAGGCGCGGCATAGGGCATGGTTCCACTGTCCCTTGAGCGCCGGCCAGACGCAATGGAGAAAGCCGCCCCGGCGTCACTCATTTACCGATAAAAAAGAAGCGCACGCGCAGGCGTGCGCCCTTTTGGGCAAAACGACACGCGCATGGCATTCGTGTGCCTTGATCAGGCTTGCTCGCAATGCGCTGCGCGTGCCGCCGCGTGTCCATATTTTTCGCCCAAAGGCCGGGGTGAAGAGCGTCATTCATCGGTCAGACCTGGAGGAGAACCGCAGGGAGGAGGCGTTGGCTAATCCTTCGAGTTGCGGTATTGGAGCGGCGGGACGCCCACCAGCTTTTTGAACACCTTGGTAAAATAGCTCTGATCCTCAAACCCAACCAGCTGGGCGATGTCGGTCAATCGAATGCTTTTGTGGCGCAGCAGCTCCTTGCTGCGCTCAATGCGGATGCGGTTGAGGTAGGCGATGAAGGACTCCCCCATCTCCGCCTTGAACACCCGGCTGAAGTAGGCCGGGGACAGGTAGACCAGCTGCGCCACCTCCTCCAGGGTGATCTTCTCCTGGTAGTGGGTGTTCAGGTACTGGATGCTCCGATGTATCACGTTGGTGTGGCGCACACCGGTGAAGTCAAAAATGCTGTCCATCAGCGTGTTGCACTCCTGAGCCAGCCAGCCGCACAGGGCGTCAAAGTCCCGGCTCCGCTCCAGCTGCACCCGATAATGGTGGTTGGTCTGGAGGGTCTTGTCCGGGTCCGCCCCCGCCTCAATGGCCGTCCGGCCGATCATCACCAGCAGCTCGTACAGCCGGGGCTTGATCTGCTCCATGTTCCCGCCGGAGGAGAACAGGATGTGTCCCAGCAGCTCGTTGAGCAGGCGGTTGGCCTCCGGCTTGTTCATCTGGCGCACCGCCCGGAGCAGCTTCTGCTCCTGCTCAAAGGGATAGGGCGGCTGCTCCCGGGTGCGCTTGATCTCCTGGATGTAGGCGGTGATCTGTCCCTGAATCGCGCCGCTGCCCTGGATGCTCCGCATCCGCTCCGCGTCGGAGACATTGTTCATGAACCCCACGGCCATGAACAGCAGATTGGACATCTCGGTGATCCGCTCCGGGGGGAAATAGGGGATGTTGTCCAGCTCCTTGACCACCCGCTGCAGCGGCTCCCCGTGCAGCTTTCCGCACTCCTCCAGGTCATAGGCGATGTAGTCTCGCTGCTCCACCATGAGGAAGGGACCCACCGTCAGCTTGGCCGCCACGCCCTCATCCCCCAGGATGGGGGACACAAAGCAGGTCAGCCCCATGGGCCCGGTGTAGATATACTTTCCACCAAAGCGCACCGCCTCCGTCATCCCGTAGAGATGGGTTCGAATGCAGTCCGCCTCTCCCCGCCCGGCGATGTGGCAGATCCGGCAGGAGGCGCAGCCGTACCCGGTCTCGAACAGGCAGCGCCCGGAGGCGTCGGACACCGTGCAGCCCACGCCGCAGGCCCCTGAGAAAGAGCGGGCGCACTCCTTGGCCAGCTGCAGGTCAAATGTCTCTTCATGGGTCAAGGCCGTTTCCTCCCCTGGCATACTGGACAAAATTTTTAGGAAAATTTTGTTGCAAACGTAGAATAGTCCATTTTTGTATGGTCAATATAAAAAGAACGCAAAATTTTACAAAAATCAAGGCTTTTTTACTAGGCGGCAAATAAAAACACAGATATAGTATTCCCATAAGCAGCCTCACGGCGGAGCGGTCCGTGCGCTGAGGTCAAATTATAATCAATGACGAGGAGAGTATCAACATGAGTATTTTAACCGAAATTTCTGAGAATTTGCAGCGCGGCAAGGCCAAGGTGGTCAAGGAGCTGGTCCAGCAGGCCATCGACCAGGGCATCCCCGCCCGCCAGATCCTGGAGGAGGGTCTGCTCAGCGGCATGAACATCGTGGGCGAGAAGTTCAAGGCCAACGAGGTGTTTGTCCCCGAGGTGCTGGTGGCCGCCAGGGCCATGAACATGGGCACCACCCTGCTCAAGCCCCTGCTGGCGGAGAGCGGCGTCAAGGCCACCGGCAAGGTGTGCATCGGCACCGTGAAAGGCGACCTCCACGACATCGGCAAGAACCTGGTGAAGATGATGATGGAGGGCAAGGGCCTGGAGGTGGTGGACCTGGGGGTGGACGTGCCCCCCGAGCGGTACATCGAGGCCGTCAAAAATGAGGGCTGCCAGATCATCTGCTGCTCCGCCCTGCTGACCACCACCATGGGCGTCATGGGCGAGGTGGTGAAGGCCGCCCAGGAGGCCGGGCTGCGGGACAAGGTGAAGATCATGGTGGGCGGCGCCCCCGTCACCGACAACTTCTGCCAACAGATCGGCGCTGACAAGTACACCCCCGACGCCGCCACCGCCGCCGACGTGGCTGTGCAGATGCTGGCTTCATGAGCGAGGGTACGGCCATGGATATGAAAAACTGGCTGCGGGAGCAGATGTCCGCAGACAAGCGCAGGGCGCTGCCCGTCCTCTCCTTCCCCTCCATCCAGCTGCTGGACATCACCGTGCGGGAGCTGATTCGGAGCAGCGACGCCCAGGCCGCCGGGATGGCCGCCATCGCCAAGCGCTGCCCCACCGCCGCGTCGGTGTCCCTGATGGACCTGTCCGTGGAGGCGGAGTGCTTCGGCTCCGAGATTCGGGTGACGGACGACGAGGTCCCCACTGTGGTGGGCGCCGTGGTGGAGACCATGGAGGACGTGGAGAAGCTGAAGGTCCCCCAGGTGGGGGACGGCCGCACGGGAATCTACGTGGAGGCCATCCAGAAGGCGTTGAAGCTGATTACGGACCGGCCGGTGTTCGCCGGGGTCATCGGCCCCTTCTCCCTGGCGGGGCGGCTGATGGACATGACCCAGATCATGATCAACTGCTACGAGGAGCCGGAGATGGTCCACGCCACCCTGGAAAAGGCCACCCAGTTCCTGCTGAAGTACATCCAGGCGTACAAGGACGCCGGAGCCCACGGCGTGGTCATCGCCGAGCCCGCCGCGGGGCTGCTCTCCCCCGATTTCTGCGGGGAGTTCTCCGCCCCCTACATCAAGCGCATTGTGGATGCCGTCCAGGACGGCTCCTTCCTGGTGATCTATCACAACTGCGGCAACACCATCGGCCGCATGGTGCCGGAGATCCTGTCCTGCGGTGCCGCCGCCTACCACTTCGGCAACGCGGTCCCCATGATCGAGATGCTGGAGCAGATGCCGGAGGACGTGCTCACCATGGGCAATGTGGACCCAGTGTCCGCCTTCCGCAACGGCACCCCGGAAAAGGTCCGGGAGGATACGCTGCGCATTATGGAGACTTGCTGCAAGCACAAGAACTTCCTGATCTCCTCCGGGTGCGACATCCCGCCCGCCACCCCCTGGGAGAACATCGACGCGTTCTTCGCGGCTGTGGAGGAATTTTATAGTCACCGCAGTTGAAAAGAAGCAAACGCTACTTTTCAACTCTGCGGCACGTAATGCCGCAGAGGCCGCGAAGCGGCCATGCGGTAGGCTTCATAGGTGGCGCACAGCGCATGAAATGCGCTGACGGGCAGAGCCCGTCTTGAAAACCGTTTACCATCGGTTTTCAAGTGCGCTGACTATACAGCTAATCAAATGGCCGGGAGACGCGCTGTCGTTTCCCGGCCCATCTTATTGCCGGACCCACCGGCGGAACAGGAGGACAGGCATGGACCTGGAGCAGATCAGGCAGCTTATTTTGGAGATGGGCGCGTACCGGGCCGGGGTGGTGGCGGTGGAGGACATCGACTTCCAGCCGGATTTCCGCAAGCTGTGCGAGAGCAACGCCTGCGGGATGTACGGCCGCAGCTGGATGTGCCCGCCCCTGGTGGGGGAGGTGGACCAGCTGATCGAAAACCTCAAGCGCTGGCGCTGGGCGGTGGTCTACCAGACGGTGGACGCCCTGGAGGACAGCTATGATTTCGAGGGCATGATGGCCGCCGGGGAGAAGATGAACCAGCTCACCGCCCGGATTCGCCGGGGGCTGGCGGAGAAAGGCATCTCCCCGGTGCTGCTGCTTGGGGCGGGCGGCTGCCGGGTGTGCCGGCGGTGCGCCAAGCTGGACGGGCAGCCCTGCCGGAACCCGGAGCAGGCTATCGCCAGCCTGGAGGCCTATGGGATCAACGTATCCGTCCTGGCCCCCCAGGCTGGCATGAAGTACATCAACGGCGTGGATACCGTCACCTATTTCGGCGCGGTATTTTTGGGAGAGGGGGACGCGCCGTGCCCACGCTGACCCTTTTGCTGGAGGAAGGTCCCCGCACTGTTGCTGTGGAGGAAGGGGCTTTGGCGGCGGACGTCCTGGGCCGGGCCGGGCTGGACGTGGATATGCCCTGCGGCGGGCAGGGGCGCTGCGGCAAGTGCCGGGTGTGGGCCAGCGGGCGGCTGTCCCCGCCGGACTCCTCGGAGCGCGGGGCGCTGGGGGAGGAGGAGCTGCGGGAGGGCTTTCGCCTGGCCTGCCGGTGCCGGATTCTGGGCGACGCCCAGCTGCGCCCCGCCTATCGGGAAGCGGTGAGCCAGATCTGCGCCTCGGGTGCGGGGGAGGCTTTCGGTCCGATGGAGGATCCGCTGTTCCACACCCTGGGGGCCGCCGTGGATATCGGCACCACCACCTTGGCCGCTCAGCTGTACGGCCGGTCGGGCCCGCTGGAGTCCGCCGCCGCCCCCAACCCCCAGCGCACCTACGGCGCGGACGTCATCTCCCGCATTGGCCGGGCCATGGAGGGAGACGGCCCGGCCCTGGCCAGGTGCATCCGCCGGGCTGTGGCCGCGCTGCTGGAGGAGATGTGCCGCGCCGCCGGGCGCGAGACCCGGGAGCTGGACGGCCTGGTGATCACCGGCAACACGGCCATGCTCCACCTACTCACCGGAACGGACCCGTCCCCATTGGCTGCCGCGCCCTTCCAGGCCCGGGAGCTGTTCGGGAAAACGGTCCCCGCCGGGGAGCTGGACCTGCCCTGCCCCCCGGACACGCCGGTCTATCTGCCCCGGTGCGTCTCCGCCTTCGTGGGGGGCGACATCACCACGGCCCTGCTGGCCAGCGGCATCTGCGGACAGAGGGACAGCGCTCTGCTCATGGACATCGGCACCAACGGGGAGATCGCCCTGTGGCACAAGGGGGAGCTGCTGTGCTGTTCCACGGCGGCGGGGCCCGCCTTTGAAGGCGCGGGGCTCTCCCAGGGGATGCAGGGCGCCCCCGGGGCCATCGACCATGTGAGCGCCGCCGGGGACCGGCTGACCGTCCACACCATCGGGGACCGGCCCGCCGTGGGCGTCTGCGGCAGCGGGGCCATCGACGCCGTGGCGGCGCTGCTGGCCGTGGACGCGCTGGACGAAACCGGCTGCTTCACCAGGGAGGAGGACGCTTATCCTCTCACCGACCAGGTCCGCTTTACCCAGCAGGACATCCGGCAGATCCAGCTGGCCAAAAGCGCCATCCGCGCCGGGACGGAGACCCTGCTCCACCGCGCCGGCATCCGCCCGGAGGAGCTGGCCCAGGCGGCTGTGGCCGGGGGCTTCGGCAGCTATGTGGACCTGGGCTCCGCCGCCGTCATCGGGCTGGTGCCGGAGGAGCTGGTGGGGCGGTGCCGGGTGCTGGGCAACGCCGCGCTGGCCGGGGCGGCCATGCTGCTGCGCCGGGGGGCGCTGGCGGGGGAGAGCGAGACGCTGGCCCGCCGGGCCAAAACGTTGGATCTGGCGGCTGATCCCTATTTTATGGAGCAGTACGTGGAACAGATGCTGTTTTGAATCGGCGCGCCTGCCAAAAGGGGCCGGTATCCATTGGATGCCGGCCCCTTTCCTATTCCGAGGCAAACGCTTCTGTCAGCTCTTCTGCCTGGTCACGTAGGTGTTGAACCAGACGGCGAAGAACATCAGGCCGCCGTTAACCACGTACTGCATGTATTCGTTGACGTTGAGCAGGGTCATGCCGTTGTTGATGACACCGGTGAACAGCACGCCGATGAGGGTGCCCCACACCGTGCCGATGCCGCCCAGCATGCTGGTGCCGCCGATGACCACGGAGGAGATGATCTGGGTCTCCCAGCCACGGCCGAAGCCGAAGGTGGCGCTGCGCACCTGGGCGGAGTTCATCACGCCGCTGAGCACGCACATGAGCTGCACGATGCACATGACGAACAGCCGGGTCCTCCACACGCTGATTCCGTTGAGCCGCGCCGCCTCGGCGTTGCCGCCCACGGCGTAGATCTGGCGGCCCAGCTCGGTCTTTTCCATCAGGAACCAGAACAGGAAGAACACCAGAATGAAGATCAGCGCCGGCACGGGGATGCCGAGGATGCGGCCGGTGCCCAGCTTGACGTACCAGTCAGGGAAGCAGTCGGTGATGGGGAAGCCGCCGCAGATGATGGCCGCGAGGCCGTAGAGGATATTGAGGTTGGCCAGGGTGACGATGAAGGAGGGCATCCCGAACTTATGCCGCGCCCAGGCGTGGAAGGTGCCGATGAGCATGGCCACGGCGATGGCGGCGATCACGCCCACCACCGCGCCCATCGTCTGGGACATGACGCCGGCGGCGCTGAGGGATTTGGACACCCAGGCCACGATGACGGCGCTCAGGGCCACCTGGGAACCCACGGACAAATCGATCTCGCCGGAGATGATGACCAGGCACATGCCGTAGGCGATGACGCCCTTCATGGCGCAGTTGCGCAGCACGTTTAAAATGTTGCCCACGCTGATGAATTTCGGCTCGGCAATGCTCAGCGCGATGATCATGACCACCAGCAGCAGCTCGATCATGTGGTCCAGCAGGAAGTTGTTGGTCCTCTTCTTGGAAAACAGGCTCATCTTGGGGAGCTTGACGCCTTTCTCACTCATTCTATTTTTCCTCCCATGCAGTCGGCATATAGCTGTTCAATCGTCAGCTTTTCGGGGTAGACCTCTCCGACGATCCGCCCCATGTGCATCACCAGGATGCGGTGGCAGACCTCCAGCAGCTCCTCCAGCTCGGAGGAGACGAAGATGCTGGACACGCCCTTGCGGGACTGGTCCCACATGATCTGGAAGATCTGCTGCTTGGCATTGACGTCGATGCCCCGGGAGGGCTCGTCGTACATCATAATCTTGGGGTCGGTGTTCAGCCAGTTGCCGATGACCACCTTCTGCTGGTTGCCGCCGGACAGGGAACCCACGCTGGCCATGATGCCCGGGATCTTGATGGCCAGGTCCTCCACCTGCCGGTTGGCGAACTCCTCCCGGCGCCTGCGGTTGATGATGTGGTGGTCGGACACCTTGTCAAGGCAGGCGTTGCAGAGATTGTCCCGGATGGAGTGGATCAGTATGACGCCCTGGTTTTTCCGCTCCTCGGGGGTCAGGCCCATGCCCCGCTTTTTCATCTGTTCCGGGGTGGCCCTGCGGTCCATCACCTCTCCGTTCATGGTGATGGAGCCGCTGTCGTAGCCGTCCACTCCGAACAGGGAGCGCAGAAGCTCGGTGCGCCCCGCCCCCAGCATTCCGGCGATGCCCAGCACCTCGCCCTTCTTCAGCTCGAAGCTCACGTCGGAGAACTTTCCGGCCCGGGTCAGGCCCTCCACCTTCATGACCACCTCGTCGGACACCACCAGGTCCGTGGGCCGGGTCTTCAGCTCCACGTCGCCGAACATCATCTTGATGACGCCCTTGTGGTCCAGCTCACCCACGTCCTTCTTCCCGATGAATTTGCCGTCCCGCAGCACGGTGACGGTGTCGGCGATCTCCCAGATCTCCTGGAGCCGGTGGGAGATGTAGATCACCACCACCCCCTGGTCCCGCAGGGTGCGCACCACCTCAAAGAGGCTCTGGGTCTCGTTCTGGGCCAGGGCGCTGGTGGGTTCGTCCAGCATCAGCACCTTGGGAGAGAAGCTCATGGCCTTGGTGATCTCCACCACCTGGCACTGCCACATGCTCAGCCGGAACACCTTTTCGTGGGGATCGATGTCCACGTTCATCTTCTTCAGCAGTTCCCCGGCCATCTCATAGGCCTTCTTCCAGTCGATGACCTTCCCCTTTTTGGGCAGGCGGCCCAGGTAGATGTTCTCCGCCACGGTGAGGTAGGGCACCAAGCTCAGCTCCTGGTACACGGTGGCGATCCCCTGCTTGAAGGCGTCGGTGGGGTCAGAGAAGTGCAGCTCCTGATCGTCCAGGAAAAATTTGCCCTGGGTGGGCTGGATCGCGCCGGAAAACACCTTGACCAGTGTGGACTTCCCCGATCCGTTTTTCCCGATGAAGGCGTGCACCTTGCCCCCCTCGAAGGAAACGGTCACATCGTCCAGCGCCCGCGTGCCCGGGTAATCCTTCACGATCCCCTCAGTCCTCAATACACTCATATGCCATTCCTTCCATTCTTTATATAGTCAGCGCAATGGAAAAAACACAGACTGCGTTTTTTCAGCCAGTGGGCCATTGGCCCACTGGGCGCACAAAGTGCGCAAGCGCCGACTATGAAGTCCAAAGCGAGGCCGTTTATGCGGCCTCCTGCGGCGGTTTGTGCCGCAGGTTTCAAAAGAAGCAAATGCTTCTTTTGAAACGCTTTGACTATAGACATACGTTTTCCGCCCGCGCTGGTCCAGCCGGCCGCAATCGGAGCCCTGCCGCGTCTCAGGCGGCGGCGTTCCGATCACGGCCGTCAAGCAGGCGCAGGCCCCCACCGCCCGGATGGGCGGTGGGGCGGCCTATTCAGCTGCTGCTGTGTTACATCATGCCCTGCAGGTCGGTCAGATACTTGTCCAGGGTCTCGGTCTCGCCGCGGACCAGGGGGATGCCGGGGATGATGTTGGTCTTGCCCTCGCCCTCGACGGTCTTGCCCTCCAGCTTGTTGATCAGGGCCTCCACGGTGGAGTAGCCGATCTGGAACGCGTCCTGGGCGGTGACGGCCTGGAGGATGTTGGTGTCGGCCTTCAGCAGGGAGACGATCTGCTCGGAGCCGTCGGTGCCGAACACGTAGATCTGGCCGGCTTTGCCCGCGTTCTCTACGGCCATGACGCTGCCCACGGTGCCGCCGTCGTTGGCGGCGTAGATGAGGTCCAGATCGGGGTTGGCGCTGATCATGTCGCCGGCGGTCTCAACGGCCATGTCCTGGAGCCAGGCGTCCTGGTCGGAGACGATCTCATACTTGATGCCGGCCTCGTCCAGAGCGGAGAAGAAGCCGTTCACACGGTCGGCGGACTGCTCGGGCACCTGGGTCTTGAACTGCACCACGCCGATCTTCAGCACGCGGTCAGCCTCGTAGTGCTCCTGGATAAACTTCACAGCGGCCTCACCGGTCTGCTTGCAGAAAGCGAAGTTGTCGGCGGAGAAGGAGGCCACGGCGTAGGGGAAGGCGTCCCTGGCGGCGTTGCAGATGGCGATCTCCATGCCGGCATTGTGGGCGTCCTCCACGGCGGCGGGGGAGACCTGGGTGTTCAGCGGGGAGATGGCCACGCCCACCACGCCCTGGGCGGCGTAGGTGTTCAGGGCCTCGGTCTCCTTGCTCTGGTCGTTGTTGGTGTTGGTGAGCTGGATATCATAGCCCAGGTCCTTGGCGGCGGCCTCATAGCCGGCGGACAGCAGCTTGAAGAACTGATCCTCCTGGAACACCATGCCGGCGATCAGCTTCTTGCCGCCCTCGTTATCGGGGGCCTTGCTCTCAGTGGCGGGAGCCTTGCTCTCGTTGGCGGGGGCCTTGCTCTCGTTGGCGTCGCCGCTGGAGCAGGCCGCCAGGGTCAGACTCATGGTCAGCGCGAGGATTAACGCAAGCAGTTTTTTCATTTTTAGTTACCTCCATTTATTTTCCATCGGCGCCTGCGGGGCGCCGGATGGTACTGGTTTATTTGCCGAAGTCGCCGCGGATGCGGCGGGCGGCGTCGTTCATGGCCCGGTAGCCCTCCGGGGGCACGTAGTCGGGGATGGAGTTACCCGAACCGAAAGCAAAGCCCCCGTGTCCCCGGGACTTGCCCACCACCTCGTCGATATAGTCGTACATGGCGGCGGCGTCCAGGCGGCACACCGCGTCGGTGTCGATGCCGCCGAAGTTGCCGATTCGGTCCCCGTAGGTCTCCACCCAGTAGGGGAAAGGGGCAATCTGGTCCTCGTTGGAGTGCTTAGCGTCGATCCCGGCGGCAATCAGGTCGTCCATGACGCTGAAAATACAGCCGCAGGAGTGGAGCAGGAAGGGCTTGCCCGCGTCGTGCACCGCCTGGATGATGGGCTTGTACTGGGGGATCACCAGCTCCCGGATGTCCTCCGGGGGCAGCAGGGTGGCGGACTTGAAGCCCAAATCGTCCCCGAACCGGCACACGCAGTAGATATCGCCGTACTCCTTCAGGAACCGCTGCCAGATCCTCAGGTTGCTCCAGCCAATTTTGAAGAACAGGTCCCGGTAGAGGTCCTCGTCGTCCGCCCGGATATAGCACAGGTCCTCGTAGCCCACCAGGTCCTGCACGCACTCGAAGATGCCGTAGCCCACGCCGCCGATGGCCTTCATGCCCTCGGGCAGGTTGCGCCGCAGGGCCTCGAAGGAGCGGTGGTACATATCAAAATAGGTGTCGCAGATGCCCTCCCAGGGATAGCGCTCAAAGTCCTCCCGGGTCTGGATCACGCCCTTGACGTGCTCGCCCAGGGCGCCGCTCCCCGGCATGGCCGGGCCGATCAGCTCCTCAAAGGAGACGGTGTCGTAGCCCATGTCCCGGTAGAAATTGCAGTAGTGGCGGAAGAACTCGTCCAAGTCCCGGTCGTCCCCGCCGTACAGGCCGGCAAACTTCTCGCCGGTGACGGCCTCCATCACCACCGGGTCGATCTTGTGCTCATAGAGGGGGAAGCGCTCCACCTCAATGTTCCTGGCGGCCTTCACCAGATTGGTGTAGTCCGGCGTAAACTCCTTCACGCTCCTACACCTCCTGGTCCCAGGCCTGGTAGAACGCCTCCACGTTCTCCAGCGGCACGTCCCGGTTCAGCTCGCTCTGTCCGATGAGCCCGCCGCCGTTGACGTGGAGAGCCCGGATCATGGTCCGTGCGGCGGCCTTCACGTCCTCTGGCGTGCCGTTGGGCAGGGTGTCCTGACGGCTGATCTCGCCCCAGAAGGTGATCTTGCCGGCGAACCGCTCCGCCACCTTGTCCACCCCCATGCACCACAGCTGGGAGTTGATGGCGTCCACCCCCATGTCGATGAAGTGGGGATAGAGGTCGAATATGTAGCCGTCGCTGTGGAAGAACACCTTTTTGCCCGCAGCGTGAATCTTATCGATGAGCTCCTGGTACAGGGGCTTGAACCGCTTCACCCAAACCGCCGGGGAGATGAGCAGGTTGATCTGGGTGCCCCAGTCGTCGCCGAAGGGGATGGCGTCCACGTCCATCTCCGTCCAGGCATCCACGTAGACCCGCATGAAGTCCATGATGATCTCCGTCATCCGGTCCAGCTCTTCCTCCTCCAGGGCGATGTCGCAGTAGAGCTCCTCGGTGCCCCGCAGGAACTGCATCCGCTCAAAAACGCTGATCCAGCCGCCGATGACGAATTTCCCCGCCGCCCTGGCCTGGGCGATCTTGGCGGCGGTCTCCTCCTTGTGCTCCGCCCACTCCTTTTTAAACTGCTCGATGGGGGGCACATAGCCCTCCATGGCGGCGTAGTCGGCGAATACGGGCTTTTTCACCTCGCCGATCACCCCGGGCTGGAGGTTGCGCCAAACGCTGCCCCAGGGGTCGGTGAACTCCCCGGGCTGGTAGTAGGCGGGGGTGAAGCCGTGGTCAAAGGGGCCCACGATGGAGGTGATATCCACCCGGTCGGCGTACTTCTCCTGGAGCGCCGCCAGGCGCTCCCCGTGCTCCATCCGGGCGGCGGGGAGGACCCACACGTCCATGGGGATGCGGTCCGTCCCCTTGAACTCCAGGGTATTGAGGATGCGCTCTCGTCCCGTCATTGGTAGATGCCCTCCTCCCACCAGATCTTGTGCATCAGCTCATAGCGCTTCAAATCCAGTCCGGTAAAGACGCAGTTGGAGGTAGCGAAGATGTAGCCGTAGCCGGGCATACCCTCCCGCAGGGCCCGGCGCACGTCCTCCACCAGCTCCTCCTCGGTGCCGGTCTGCATCTTGCCGCAGTTCACGTTGCCGATAAGGCACACCCGGTCGCCGTAGAGCCGCTTGGCCTCCGCCAGGCTCACGCCGCCCTGGGGGTCCAGGGAGTGCACCGCGTCCGGCTTGCAGTCCACGATCATGTCCAGAATGGGCATCACGTTGCCGTCGGTGTGCTTGATGACGTAGGTGTGGTTGTCGTGGTAATATTCGCAGATCTCCTTCAGATAGGGCTGGACGAACTCGGCGAACATGTCCCGGCTGTAGAAGGGGTTGACGTTGAAGCAGTAGTCGGAGCACAAAGCCCAGCCGTCCAGCAGCCCCTTGTGCTTCATCAGCTCGTCGCAGAGCTTGTGGCAGAACTCCACCTGCCGCTTGGTGCCCTCGTGGATCTTCTCCGGCTCCTCGTACATCATGGTGGAGAACTCCATCATGGTGTCCCCGGTGGGGATGGGGTAGGTGGGGTCGCCGTGAATCATCAGGGAGTAGGTGTCGCCGGACAGCTCCCGGATGGTCTCCAGAATCTCCCGGGTGGCCTCGATATCGGTGGGCAGCTCGCCGGTGGGGCCGGGCTTGGGATGGACAAAGATGGCGCTGTGGTGATACTTTTCGGCCACCTCAATGTAGGCCTTGGCCATATCCACCAGGTGGAGGCGGCGCTCGGCCCGGCTCATCTGATACCACTGGGAGTAGTCCCTGTGGCAGGGGTGGATCCGGCCCACGGCCTCCATGGTCAGGAACATCACCAGCTCGAAATGGGGCACGTGGCCCTGGATGGGTTCGCGGCGCAGAGCGGCCTCAAAGCTTTCCTTGGGTGTCATAACAATGTCCTCCCTTTAATTTACATAAAAAGCGAAGCAAAACCTTGATGATTTTCGTGAAACATGTTATATTGCTATTATAGTCACTTCTTTTTGTACTGCATCTAAGAACGAACGCAATACAAAATCGAAGGAGCAGGAGGACACCCCATGAATACACAGCCAATCGAATGGGTAGACGCCCCGTGCGACACCAGGGAGCGGAAGATCGTCACCGGCAGGCAGCTGGGCATTCCCGGCCTGCGGATGATGGGCCACCACAACACCTCCAAGGCCATCCCCGCGCTGACCTACCATTACCACAAGGACGCCTTTGAGATGACCTTTTTCGTCCAGGGCCATGTGCGGTTCCGGGCGGGGGACCACTCCTATTCCCTCACCGGCGGCGACCTCTTCGTGGTGCCGCCCAACGAGCCCCATGACACCGGGTCCGTCCCCCTGTCCCTGCACCAGATGTACTGGTTCCAGCTGGAGGCCGGCGACCCCGCCCAGTTTCTCTTCATGGAGGAGGAGGCGGCCAAGGCGCTTCTGGAGCGGCTGCTGCAGCTGTCCACCCGGGTGATCCAGCTGGAGGCGGACCGGGCCACGGAGATGCTGGAGGCCGTGTTTCACTATTTCAACAGCGGGGACCCTCTCCAGCTCCGCCAGGGCGCCCAGCTTCTGGGGTTTTTCCTCTATTGGGTGGTGGAGAACGCGGCGGACGTCAGCTTTCGGATCACGCCGGACATCGGCCGGGCCACCAACTACATCATGGAGCACATCCAGGAGGAGCTGTCCATGGAGGAGCTGGCTCAGACCGCCCTGCTGTCGGTGTCCCGGTTCAAGCAGAAATTCAAGCTCCAGCTGGGCATCAGCCCCCGGAACTTTATCAACCTGCGCAAGGTGGAGGCGGCCAAGCGGCTGCTGCGGGAGGGGTACAGCGTGACCCAGGTGGCCATGGATCTGGGATTTTCCAGCAGCAACTACTTTTCCAGCGTGTTCCGGCGGTACACCTCCTACTCCCCCTCCCAATACATGCTCCGCGCCGCCCAGGAAGAGGGGATGGACAGCTCCGAGCTCTGAGCCCGGGGCAAACCACCGTTTTTGTGCGATGTATGATAACGTATTGCTTTCCCGGCTCTGGCCGTGCTATGATGGCTGTATATCATTTATGGAGGTACAGGCCACATGAAACGCAGTGAGATCAACCGCGCGCTCCGGGAGATGGAGGAGACCCTCGCCCGGTATCAGGTCCAGCTCCCCCCCTTCTGCCACTTCACCCCGGAGGAGTGGCGGGACAAGGGCCATGAGTACGACGAGGTTCGGGACAATATGCTGGGCTGGGACATCACCGACTACGGGCTGGGTGACTTCGGGAAGGTGGGCTTCTCCCTCATCACCCTGCGCAACGGCAACTACGCCAAGCAGGACGTCTACCCCAAAACCTATGCGGAAAAGCTCATCTACCTGATGGAGGGGCAGCACTCCCCCAACCACTTCCACTGGAGCAAGATGGAGGATATCATCAACCGCAACGGCGGGACTCTGCTGATCCGGGTGTATAACTCCCTGCCCGACGAGTCCATCGACATGGTGTCCGACGTGACGGTCCATCTGGACGGCCGGACCGTCACCGTCCCCGCCGGCACCCAGGTCCGGCTGACGCCGGGCATGAGCATCTCCATTCAGCCCAGGCTGTATCACGACTTCGACGTGGAGCCGGGCACCGGCCCGGTGGTCATCGGCGAGGTCAGCCAGTGCAACGACGACAACACGGACAATCGGTTCAACCCGCCGGTGGGCCGCTTCCCCACCATTGAGGAGGACGAGCCGCCCTACCGCCTGCTGTGCAACGAGTATCCCCCGGCAAAATGATGCAGTACTCCATACAAAATCCATCTCTCCGGGTGGAAGTTTCCTCACTGGGGGCGGAGCTGTGCTCTATCCTCGGGGCGGATGGGACCCAGTACCTGTGGCAGGGGGACGGCGCCTACTGGCCTGACCGGGCCCCCAACCTGTTTCCCTATGTGGCCCGGCTGACGGACGGGGCCTACTATTTGGATGGCCAGCTCTACCACATGGACATCCACGGCTTTGCCATGCGCTCGGAGTTCTCCCTTGTGGAGCGCACAGACACCGGTCTCACCATGGAGCTGAGCGCTACAGAGGAGACCATGGCCTTATATCCCCGGGCCTTTGCTTTCCGGGTCAGCTACGCGCTGGAGGGGGAGAGCCTGTCCGTCACCTACCAGGTGGACAACCGGGACCAGCGGGTCATGTATTTCGGGCTGGGAGGCCATCCCGGCTTTCACGTGCCCCTGGGGGAGGGGGAGCGGTTCGAGGATTACCGTCTCCGCTTTGATCCGCCCTGCCGCCCCCGCAGGATCGGCTTTACGCCGGACTGCTTCCTGGACGGGACGGACCAGCCGTTTCCCCTGGCGGAGGACCGCTTTCTGCCCCTGGAGCACGGCCTGTTCGACGATGATGCCATCGTGCTGAAGAGTGCGGGGCACCGGGTGACGCTGGAGGCGGCGGGCGGAGACCGGGCCGTCCGCGTGGAGTTCCCCGGGATGGACTATCTGGGGCTGTGGCACTGCCCCCGCGCCAGTGCGCCCTATCTCTGCATCGAGCCCTGGTGCTCCCTGCCGTCCTCCCACGGAAAAATCGCCGTTTTGGAGGAGCAGCCCGACCTGATCCAACTGCCGCCCGGCGGGCGCTATCAAAACACCTGGAGGATCAGCGTTATAACCCATAGCACCCAATAGCTGAACAGCGCAAAAGGACGCCGGGCAGATTTGGCCCGGCGTCCTTTTGCCGTACGCCGCACGGCGCGATAGCGGAGCGGCTGTCTCAGTTTTGATAGCGGATCTGCTCCCCGGCGATCAGGGGATATCGGATCAAGTCCGCGCTGTCCAGGTCCGTTCGGTGCAAATCCACCGCGCTGATCTGGTGGTTGTCATAGGTGGTGTAGTAGTAGATCCCACGGTCCGCGTTGCAGCAGGAGGTGTAAATGGTGTACTCGTATACCCCGGGCTCCAGCTCACAGCATCCCCGCTGCTGGTCCACGCTGTTCAGAATGTGAAAGAACTGGCTGACGCTGGCCTCCTCCGAGTCCTCGGAGACGGAGTTGAGCCGCACAAACGCCGCGCGGACAAACCGGGACTGGGAAGACAGGTCCCCAGGCAGACCAAGCGCCCCCATCCCGCGGCCGTACGGGGCCAGGTCCAGCCGGCTGGAAAAGTGGTTCTGGGGCTGGCGGGGGGACAGCGCCATATAGTTGTTCAGGTTGAACATCTGCATGTCAAAGGTTGGATTGTTGGTCAGCACGCCCGCCGGGTTGTCGTACACCTGCAGGCCCTCCTTCATCGACTCCACCACAATGGCCCCGCTCTTGTCCGCGATGATCCAGTGGAGCTGGGCCGCGGGCAGCGCGGCGTTAAAGGTCCCGCCGGTGAGGTTCAGCCGCCCGAGCCGCGCCCGGGCCTCCTCCACCGTGGCGCAGCGGCCGAGAATCCAGGGGATGAACTCAAAGGTCTCCACGTTGTCCCGCCCAGGGTCAGCCCTGTGGTAGACCGCGTTGCCCACAAAGTTCAGCCCGGCCATGCCCAGCCCCTTCTCATTCACCGCGTCGTAGTATAGGGGATAGCCCTCCGCCACATGGGCCATGCCGATCATGGCGTAGTGCTCCTCCAGCGTCTCCCCCGTCCGAAATCGGAGGGGACAGCCACGGGGAGTGACGGTGACCTCCTCCCCGTAGGAATCCTCGTAGTCCAGCGTCCTGCCAAAATAGAAGTCGTGGGTCCGATAGGTGGCTGCAGTGCACATCAAAATTCCTCCGTTTCGCATTAAGGATAAGGCCGTTTTGATTATACTACCATTTCACGCCGTTGAACAGGTATTTTCCGCCGCGCAGCCCCATTATGGGCCGCTGTGCGCGGATGCGACGCCTCCGCTTGTTCTCCGTCCGTAAAAGCCGCCTCCTTGGCAGGGTGCCCCAAAAAGGCGGAACCATGCGGCCTGTTTCAGGCAGCTGCAGCTCCTAGACCGGCTCACATCCCGATCATGGCACTGAACTGCTTCATCATCTGGGAAATTTTGATCTGCTGGGGGCAGACCTGCTCACAGCTCCCGCACCCGATACAGTTGGCGGGCCGCTTCTCCGGGGGCATGCTGCCCACCGCCATGGGGGCGATGAAGCCGCCGCCGGCGGCCTTATGCTCATTGTACAGGGCGATGAGCTCCGGGATGGGGAGCCCCTGGGGGCAGTGGCTGGTGCAGTAATGGCAGGCGGTGCAGGGCAGGCCCGCCGCCTTGATCTCCTGGTCCACATGGGTGACCAGCGCGTCAAATTCCTCCCGGCTGAGGGGGGCGTCCGTCTCATAGGTGGCCATATTTGCCTTGAGCTGCTCCAGGGTGGACATGCCGGACAGTACCATGGTCACGCCGGGCACGCTTTGCAGGAAGCGGAAAGCCCAGCCCGGGACGGTCTCCCCCGGGCGCATGGACGCCATGGCGGCGGTCAGCCCCTGGGACGCCTTGGCCAGCTTGCCGCCCCGCAGGGGTTCCATGACCCAAATGGGGATACCGGCCTCATTGAGCAGCGCCGCCTTCTCCTGGGCGTTCTGGAAGTGCCAGTCCATGTAGTTGAGCTGGAGCTGGCAGAACTCCATGTGCTTGCCGCAGGCGTTCAGGAAACGCCGGATGACTTCCACGCTGCCGTGGGCGGAAAAGCCCAGGTGCCGGATGCGGCCGTTTTCTTTCTGCTTGAGCAGGTAGTCCAAAATGCCGTGCTTGGGGTCCAGGTAGGCGTCGATGTTTCCCTCGTAGACGTTGTGAAACAGGTAAAAGTCAAAATAGGGCGTCCGGCATTTCTCCAGCTGCCGCTCAAAGATCTCCTCCACCTTGTCCATGTTGGACAGGTCATATCCCGGAAATTTTGTGGCCAGGAAATAGCTCTCCCGGGGATACCGGCTGAGGAATTTCCCCGCTGTCAGCTCCGAATTGCCGTTGTGATATCCCCACGCCGTGTCAAAATAATTGATCCCGTTTTGGCAGGCGTAGTCGATCATCGCTGCCGCCGCGGCCTCGTCCACCCTGCTATCGTCCCCGTCCAGCACAGGCAGGCGCATCATGCCCAGCCCCAGGCCGGAAAGCCGCAGGTCCTGAAATTGCTTGTAAATCATGGTTGAAATCCCCCTGTCGTCCTATGTTTTAAAATGTTTCTCCTTCTGGCCCGTCATCCGTGGGGCACTCAAAGCTCCCCGTTTCCAAATTGAAGGAAAAGCTCTTGTCCCAGGTCAGTTTCCCCGTCTCCACGGCGGTCTCGTACCGCTCAATTTTGTACTCCAGCCGTTCCAGCTCCCTCCGGCACGTCTCAATCTGAGCGAGAAGCCCCTGGCGCACCCTTTTAAGCAGATCCCGCCGGGCGGAGAAGGTCCCGTCCCCCTGCCGGCACAGCGCGACATACTCGGCGATTCTCTCCACCGGGACGCCGGCCCCCCGCATACAGATGGCGTTCTCCACCCAGCCGATATCCTGCTCCGTGTAATTTCGGATGCCCTTCCCTGTTCGGTTGACAGCTGGTATGGCCCCCACCCGCTCGTAATATCTGAGCGTATCCGGGGCAATGTGGTATGTGTCGCAGACTTCCTTGATGGTCATAGCGGTCCCCCCAAACAATCAGCGCGTACCCATTATACAGTCTGGAGTTCACTCCAAGTCAAGAGGTTTTTTCATTATTTTCACCCGGCCCAAAAACCCTGTTGTGCTTTTTCCGCTTCGGTGGTACACTATATTCTGAACACAAACAAATGGCGGGAGGACAGATGATGGATTACTTTGACGAGATCGACCTAGGTGACTGCCCCTGCTGCGGCGGCGTGGGAACCATTGAGGAGGAGGGCGGCTGGTGCCTGTATATCCAGTGCGGGTACTGCGGCGCCCACACGGCGGAGCTCTCTTACGAAAATGAGGCCGAGCGCCAAGAGGCCGCCCGGAGGGCGGCGGAAAATTGGAACCTCAGGAAGGTTATCTATCCTGGCCCCGGAGAGTGACAAGCGGGACGGCCGGCTCAACGCTGTGCTTGTTCCCGGGGCGTTCAAGTTGATTTTGCCACAGGGTAAACACAGGAAAAGACCGGGGAGGTGCTTTTGATATGCTCCTGAACCGCTTCCCGTCAAGGGGACAGAGAAAAAATAAAGGAACCTCGGAACAAATGCTTCTGCGGCGCTTTCCGAATCTTTTCCGTCACAACTTGGTTGTGATTTCTTGAAATAAACACAATTATTCCTGCGAAATCCCGCCTCGTTGCGGCGAAAAATCTCTCGCAAATCGCTCTTGCCGATTTATTCAGAGGTTCCTTAAAGGCAATGCGGTTGTGGTTGAACATGGAGACAAACGGTCGGTTTGAACTGTAAACTTGAGACGGATATAGTACAATCGAAACAAGGGTATCCACAACAGAGGAAAGCAGGTGACTCCTCAAAAAAGAGAGGGGGAATTGCAATGGAACCCGTTTACTCCACGGTTGACGCCATCAATGGGGACTATGCCCGGATGACCAGTGACAGCGGTGTAGAGAATCAGGTGGCGGTGTTCTTACTGCCGGAGGGCACAAATGCAGGGAGCCGTTTGGTTGGAGAGAATTTTGAATGGAGGCTGCTTTGATGAGCGCAGGAAACGCGAAAATGCCGGAAACCGGGGCGAACGCTCCGAAATTTACCCTGTTGGACAAGGACGGAAATTTCGTATCCCTGTCTGATTTCGCAGGTAAGAAGGTTGTATTGTACTTCTATCCCAAGGACAATACCCCCGGCTGTACCCGCCAAGCCTGTGCCTTCGCTGGGGCCTATGAGGAGTTTAAGAACATCAACACAGTGGTCATTGGCATCAGCAAGGACTCCGTGGCTTCCCATCAGAAGTTTGTAGAGAAGTATGGATTGCCGTTCATCCTGCTTTCGGACCCGGAGTTGACTGCCATCCAGGCATACGGCGTGTGGCAGGAGAAGAAGCTGCACGGCAAGGTGAGCATGGGTGTGGTGCGGTCTACCTTTGTGATTGATGAGAACGGCATGATTGAGAAGGTGGTGCCCAAAGTGAAGCCGGACATCAATGCGGCGGAGATTTTGGAGTATCTAAGGAACAGAGATTGAAAGAAGTTCTTGGCCCGATAAATTCTCCGTGTTGTGCTTTCATGCCTAAAACAACCTCAACTTTTATTTCAAGGGATATCTGCTCATTGAACAGATTAATGAGTGGTATGCGTGTGCTGGACTGGATATAGGCAGACTTGTCTTCGCTCCGCCGACCTTCCGATGGGCTTGTAATGCTGCGCCTGGAGATCATCTGCAGCAGGGGTGAAGAGAACGGCCTGGTTCGACACCAGTTGCGCCGGATTTACGCATCTATAAAGTAATTGGAAAGCAAGGGGCTTATTGCCAGAAAGTCTGGCGCGATCATGCTAAATCCTGTGCGCGAAGATCAAGACAAGCAAAGCAAATAGAACAAGAAACCTCTCAAAATCGCAAAAATCGATTTTAAGGGGTTTAGGACCCGGTATCCCAATAATTCAACCATCTGATACCGAAAGGCCAGACTGTTTTCACAGTCTGGCCTTAGCCTGTCGAAAAGCGGCCTGCTTGGGAAATGTCCAAGCAGGCCGCAAAGCATAGAAGATACGTATAGGCAGAAAAC
>ERZ808041.405-NODE-405-length-34959-cov-4.491572_pt1 | contig 34959 bp, 34 predicted proteins | sample MGYA00380192_ERZ808041 | MGnify/ENA primary metagenome ERZ808041 (study PRJEB31490, sample SAMN06133412) | mouse gut metagenome | isolation source: Z1_1 | host: mice | place: China: Chengdu | collected 2015-05 ...
TGGAGGAGTTGGTGAAGGAGATCCGTGCAAAGCAGCATGAGTTTGATAATCATGTGAATGCAATATTGAATATGCATCTGACTGTGAATGATTATGAAGAACTGGTCGCGCGCCAGTCGGCATATATTACTGAGGTGCTTCGAGATGATGACAGCAGGAGATATCTGCCCCTTCTTCGGATTAGCGATAAGGTGTTGGCCGGTTTCCTTTATAGTAAGATTGTACGTGCGCCGTCCTATGTCAAGACGGAGGTAGAGGTAAAAAGCCTGGAGATTATTTCAGGGATATCAGAGCATCATTTGATTGAGATCGTGGGGACGCTGGTTGACAATGCTTATGAAGCATGTACAGAGGAAATGAATCGCGTAGTCATGGAATTGGATTCGGAGGACGACAGACTGGTTTTTTTAATCAAGAATCAGGTGCAGGATATGAAGCTTAGGAATATCCACAGGTTTTTTGAGAAGGGATATTCGACGAAGAAGGATGCAAAGCGTCACGGGCTTGGATTGTATAACGCGAAGATGCTGATTGAACGGTATCATGGGGATATTGTTGTGAGTATGGAGAAGGTGGAGGGGGCGGATTTTATCTGTATGAAAGTGGTTGTGTAATTAATATTTTCAAACTTTTCTGTGCCAACTTCTGTTTTTGTGCTACAATTAAGAAAATAGAAGTTCAAAGAGAGGAGAAAACCTATGAGGAACCACGAAGTAACAACCAGGCAGCCCCTATTAATGGAGGACGGATCCTTAAGAGAGCCCGGATGGTCCAGACAGTTAGTCCAGTGTTATGACCGTACCAAGATTAAAGCGCCGGCATTTCGTATCAAGGAGTGGGACTATTATCTGGTGTTAAATGAGGATTTTGCAGGCGCATTTACCGTATCAGATGACGGTTACATTGGTTTGCAGTCCGTGTCGCTTTTGAATTTTAAAGAGGGATGGGAGCATACAGAGACGATTCTGAATCCCTTTCCCATGGGAAGGCTTCATATGCCGTCCACATCAGAGGAGGGCGACACCGTTTACCATGATAAGAGGCTTCACATTGAATTCCGCAAGGAGGAGGGCAGAAGGAGGATTCTGTGCAAATTTCGGGATTTCTACCAAGGGAAGGAATTGGACTGTAACATTACCTTAAGACAGCCCCAGATGGATACCATGGTAATCGCAACGCCCTGGAAGGAGAAGAAAACAGCGTTCTATTATAATCAGAAGATTAACTGTATGCCTGCAAGCGGAAGCATGAGGTTTGACGGGAAGACGTATACCTTTCATCCGGAGACTGACTTTGGGACTCTGGACTGGGGGAGAGGCGTATGGACTTATGATAACCGTTGGTACTGGGGATCTGGAAATTGCATGATAGAAGGCAAGCCTTTTGGCTTCAATATCGGATACGGTTTCGGGGATACTTCTGCGGCGTCTGAGAATGTGCTGCACTATGACGGAAAGGTGCATAAACTGGATGATGTGACATTCCATATACCAGAGGGTGATTATATGAAGCCGTGGAAATTTACGTCCAGTGACAAAAGGTTTGAGATGGATTTCGTGCCTGTGCTTGACCGGCAGGCAAAGACGGCGGCGGTGATTATTGAGACGGACCAGCATCAAGTGTTTGGCCGGATGAGTGGACAGGCGGTGCTGGATGACGGGAAGGTAATCGAGGTCAAGGATTTGATGTGCTTTGCGGAGGATGTACATAATCGGTATTAGTACACGACTGTCCAGGGAAAGATGCCGGTGGGGCAGTATTAGACGACTGCCTCCACCAACAAATTCTACGAGGAAATCAGAACTCTTTTCCCCTCAAATGCGAAACCATAATGACGAATTCGTTCCTTTGGGAAGCCTTTTGCAATCAGCGTTGTATCATACTCCTTTTCTGCTATCTGTGCCAAAGCATTTTCAACGGTTTCTTCTAATGAAGCCTCAGAAGATGGGTCTTTTACCTTAAACTCAAACACATATGCATCTCTATTCTGGTCATTCGGTTCCATGATAACGTCATATCTGCCAAGGCCGCTTTCTCGGTTTGATGTAATGGTATACTCAAGCTTGGCATCTGCAATCAAACCTAAAACAAAACTATGGTAAAAACGTTCTGGTTCAGCCTGCCTGGAAGAATGATTTCCATTGTCGAAAAAGCTGAATGTGGCAAGCGCCATTTTATTCATGTACTGATTCATGTATCCCACATTATTTTCAAGCAATGCCTTGATAAAATCATTATAGCGTGCAGATGCTTTCCTAAACCATCCCCGAATCATCTTGCGGAATTCTTTTTTCACCTCAAGGTTTGTCAGCGATAAATAGTAAATCGCATCCTCCTCCGTATCATTTGGGGAAATATCCTCCACCTTTAAATATCCGGATGCAAGGAGAAGGCTCCAAATTGCCTCACTGTTGTCCTCCAACTGATCAAATGCGATTTCTTCTTCAATCACAGTCTCGATACATTGTCCGTCAAGCAGATATTCCATTGCGATCTTGATATCGGAAGAACCTTCCTGGATAAATTTACTGACCAAGCTGTTCGAGCTGGTATTTGTCCAGTAGGCGCCGAACTTTTTTGTATCCAGATATTTTGTGATAGACCATGGATTGTAGATATCTTTTCTGCTGCCAAAGCAAAAGCCATCATACCAGTACCGGACTTTGCCGAGGGTATCCTCAAGGTCATACTGTGCGAGAGATGCTTTTACCTCTTGTTCAGTAAAACCGAAGGAGGTACTGTATTTTTCTGACGTCGTGGTAATTACTTCCAGATTATTCAGGTCGGAGAAAATAGATTCTTTGCTGACTCTGGTAATTCCGGTCATGATTGCTCGATTCAGAGACAGGTTTGTCTTGAAGGATGAGTTGAACATACTGCGAATCAACGCTGTCAATTTGTCCCAATAGCCGGAAATATATGCCTCCTGCAGAGGTGTATCATATTCATCCAGAAAGATTAGAACTTTCTTGTGATGATATCGTTCCAGGTATTGAGAAAGCGTATTTAATGAGGATGTCAGCATAGTATCCGAAATCTCTTTTTTAGGAGAGGGTTGTATGGAATAATTCTGAAAAGCATCAAAATTAGCGCTTTCCTCCTCAGTCAATACGTGGCTGTCTTTCAAATAGGAATGGGCGTTATAGGCATTGGCGACAGCTTTAATGATCCCGTCTCTTGCATTGAGAAAATAGTCCGCTTTTACGCCTGCAAAGCTTAGAAAGATTACCGGAAAAGATCCCTGAAGCCTTCGGTATTTTTCATCCTCCCAAATAGACAGACCGTCAAATAAATCGCTTCTGCCATGATATTTCTCGGAGAAAAAGCAATCCATCATGCTCATGTTCAAGGTTTTACCGAAGCGGCGGGGACGGGTGATAAGGGTAACGTCATCATTCTCCTCCCACCACTCTCGGATAAAATCGGTTTTGTCAATATAGAAGGATTTAGTTGTCCTTATTTTTTCAAAACTTTGATTTCCGATTGAGATTGCGGCTTTCATGGAAAAGGGATACTCCTTTCTTGTTGACATACGGCGTTTGTATAAAATGCTTTATTCACGGCTTACAAGAAAAGACACTCATAACGAATGTCTTTCCCAGTCAACTAATCTTCCTTCACTTCTTCCTTATCTGACTCAGCCGCCTCGTCCGAAGCCTGAGCCTTAGCATCAGCCGTATCTTCCGCAGCGCCAGTATCAACCGCCTCGTCCTCACTCTTGGCAGAAGCGTTCAGGGAAACATACTCCCGTTCGGCTGCAGGCTTTAAGTCGCTGTCCAGGTCGAAATCATTGTCTTCAAATTCATCTTCAAATTCATCGTCTTCACTGGAATCTTTTTTCTTTAAATAATAGATAAGGCCCGCAATCGTTCCAGCGGCGGCGGCCAGCCCAAATAAACCTTTGCCCCATTTCTTCATAATCATTATAACTCCTTTCAAATGTATTCTAAAATATATCATACCACACATTGCATTATTTTTCCTCTAAAATAATCATAAAATGTATAGAAATGTGTTTTTTAAACCTTGGGCCAGCACTGGATTAATCCATAAAATTGTGTTAAACTGTAAGATATTGTATTTTTGAGCAAAAGGAGGGATTGTACGATGAACAAATATGAGGCGACTGGTACGGCTAAAAAAGGTCTGTTCCGCATCATATTCAGCAGGACAGGGATTATACTGCTTCTGGTTTTGGCACAGTTTGGGCTGATGGTTTCGTCGGTTTACTACCTGCGTGAGTATCTTCCTTATATATATGGCGCCTTAATCATTCTGGAGGCGGTTGTGGTAATCTATATCATCAATACTAAAGGCAATCCGGCCTTCAAAATGACATGGATGCTGTGCGTCCTGGTGTTCCCGTTAATCGGCGTGCTGTTCTATGTGTTTGTGCAGATGCAGGTGGGGACGCGGTTTATGCAGAACCGGCTGTCAACCTTGCGGATTGAGACAGCCCCCTACATGCAGCAGGATCCGGAGATTGTGGAGAATTTGCGCGCCAGCAAGTCCGCCAATGCCCAGTTGTCCCACTATCTGTCCAGGCAGTTGGGTTTCCCCACGTACCGCAACACACAGATTCATTATTATCCCCTGGGGGAATATAAGTTTAAGGCAATGTTACAAGAGCTTCAAAAGGCTCGGAAATATATTTTCATGGAATATTTTATCGTGGAAAAGGGTTATATGTGGGGAAGCATCCTGGATGTCCTGAAGCGCAAGGCGGCTGAGGGCGTGGAGGTCCGGTTCATGTACGACGGGATGTGCTCTATCGCCATGCTGCCCTACAATTATCCGCGGCAGCTTGAGAAATTTGGAATCCAGTGTAAGATATCCAATCCCATTGTGCCTTTTCTTTCTACCACCCAGAATAACCGTGACCACAGAAAGATTTGCGTTATTGACGGCAAGGTTGCGTTTACCGGAGGTGTGAACCTGGGGGACGAGTACATTAACCAAAAGGAGAGGTTCGGCCACTGGAAGGACACGGCGGTGATGCTTAAAGGGGACGCTGTCCAGAGCCTTACCATGATTTTCCTTCAGATGTGGAACATAGAGGAACGAAGGCCGGAGAAATACATGCGGTATCTGACGCCGAAGCGCTCAGAGCTTCATCGGGGCATGGGGTATGTGATTCCCTACGCGGACAGTCCCTTTGACAATGAAAATGTGGGGGAGGAGGTCTATTTCCACATACTGAACCACGCGAAGAAGTATGTACATATCATGACTCCCTATCTGATTCTTGATAACGAGATGATTACCACGCTGACCAGAGTTGCCAAAAGCGGAATCGAGGCCGCGATTATTATGCCCCATATTCCCGATAAATGGTATGCGTTTGCCGTTGCAAAGACATACTATAAAGAGCTGATTGAAAGCGGCGTGCAGATTTACGAGTATACGCCGGGCTTTGTCCATGCCAAGGTGTTCGTCTCGGACGACGATACGGCCACGGTGGGGACGATTAACTTAGATTACCGAAGCCTGTACCTGCATTACGAGTGCGGGGTGTTTATTTACAACAATCCGGAGGTGGATAAGATTGAGGCAGATTTCCAGAAAACGCTGGCAAAATGCCATAAGGTGACGCTGGTGGAGGTGAAGGAGAGGAGTATGCTTACAAAGGTTGCGGGGCATGTGTTAAGGCTGGTTGCGCCGTTGATGTAAAAAATGCATTTTACAGGAGTGGAAAAATATAGTATAATGCTAAGTGGTTTAAGACTCATGTAAATGATGCAGATAACGCAGGAGGAATTGATATGGTAAAAGCAGTAGTTGGCGCCAACTGGGGAGATGAAGGCAAGGGAAAGATTACGGATATGCTTGCAAAGAAAGCGGATATTATCGTGAGATTCCAGGGAGGGGCGAATGCAGGGCATACAATCGTCAATGATTATGGGAAGTTTGCCCTCCATACCCTGCCGTCAGGCGTATTTTATGGTCACACGACGAGTATGATCGGCAATGGGGTTGCCCTGGATGTTCCGGTGCTTTTTAGGGAGATCCAGTCTATTGTTGACAGGGGAGTTCCGAAGCCGAAGATTCTTGTATCGGACCGCGCCCAGATGGTCATGTCCTATCATAAGAATTTTGATGCATATGAGGAGGAACGGCTCGGTGGGAAATCCTTTGGCTCAACCAAGTCCGGCATTGCACCGTTCTATTCCGATAAGTATGCGAAAATTGGTTTTCAGGTGAGCGAGCTTTTTGACGAGGAATTATTGAAGGAGAAGGTTGTAAGGATTGCGCAGCAGAAGAATGTGCTGCTTGAGCATCTTTACCATAAGCCGCTAATCAGTCCGGACGAGCTGTACGCGGAGTTAATGGAATATAAGGAGATGGTAGAGCCTTATGTGTGCGACACCGCGCTCTATCTCCACAATGCGTTGAAGGAGGGCAAGGAGATTCTGTTAGAGGGGCAGCTTGGCTCTCTTAAGGACCCAGACCACGGTATCTACCCTATGGTGACGTCCTCCTCCACCCTGGCGGCATACGGCGCTATCGGCGCAGGAATTCCGCCCTATGAGATTAAGCAGATTATTACGGTCTGCAAGGCATACTCAAGCGCCGTAGGGGCGGGCGCGTTTGTCAGTGAGATTTTCGGGGACGAGGCAGACGAGTTAAGGAACCGCGGCGGCGACGGCGGCGAGTTCGGAGCGACCACAGGACGGCCCAGGAGAGTGGGCTGGTTTGACTGTGTGGCGTCCAAATACGGCTTAAGGATGCAGGGGACCACGGACGTGGCGTTCACCGTGTTGGACGTGCTCGGATATCTGGACGAGATTCCGGTGTGCGTAGGCTATGAGATTGACGGGGAAGTGACGACAGAATTCCCCACCACCCATCTGCTTGACAAGGCAAAACCAGTAATCAAGAAGCTGCCAGGATGGAAATGTGACATCAGGGGCATTAAGGAATATGAGGAATTGCCGGAGAACTGCCGCAAGTATATTGAGTTTGTGGAAGGCCAGATTGGATATCCGATTACCATGGTGTCAAACGGACCAGGCAGAGAGGATATTATCCACCGTGCAAGCCAGTTTGGGAAATGATGACTTAGACAGCAAGATATTGGAAATGATAATTAGGAACTGTAAATCTGTTTCCCGCAATGAGGCGGGGCGGTGATTTACAGTTCCAGCAATTTAGGCGGAAGAAGGGCGTAAAATATGTGTGGAATTTGTGGAATGATCGGCGAGACAAAAGAGAAGGAGCAGGTACTTGCAAGAATGATGAAGGTTATGGAGCACCGGGGGCCGGACGGAGGAGACACCTATGCCTCAGACGGCGCGCTGTTAGGCTTTAGAAGGCTTAGTATCATTGACCTGGATACAGGGATGCAGCCCATGCTCAACGAGGACGGCACCATGGCCCTGGTATTCAACGGGGAAATCTACAACTATCAGGCTCTAAGGAGGGTTTTAAAGCAGAAGGGCCATGAGTTTCGGAATTCGTCAGATTCGGAGGTGCTTCTCCACGGCTATGAGGAATATGGAAGCGAGCTTCTGGGGAAATTAAGAGGCATGTTCGGCTTTGCAATCTGGGATGACAAGAAGAAGTCTTTGTTTGCCGCAAGGGATTATTTCGGGATTAAGCCATTCTATTATACTGTGGCAGGCAATACCTTGGTGTTTGCGTCTGAGATTAAGTGTATCCTGGAATATCCGGATTATCAGAAGGAGGTGAACGAGGAGGCGTTAGAGCAGTATCTTTCCTTCCAGTATTCAGCCCTTCCGGAGACATTTTTCAAGGGTATCTATAAACTCCTGCCAGGACATTATCTCACTTTTGAAAATGGCAAGCTTGAGGTGGGACGCTATTTTGAGCCTACGCTTGAACCAGGCGCCAAAAAGAGTGAACGGGCCATGATTGCCGAGACGAGAGCAGTTATGAATAAGTCTGTTAAGAGACATCTCATCAGTGACGTGGAGGTAGGAAGCTTCCTGTCAAGCGGTGTGGACTCAAGCCTCATTGCCGCTTTGTCAAAATGTAACCGGACTTTTACCGTAGGCTTCGCCCATGAGGGGGATAAGTATAACGAGATTACTTATGCCAAGGAGTTGTCAGGGAAGATTGGGATTGAGAACCAGTGTAAATACATTTCCAGGGAGGAGTTTAAGGAGGCGGTTCCTAAGGTCATGTACCACATGGACGAGCCTTTGGCGGATGCCTCTGCGGTGGCCCTCTATTTTCTTGCCCAGGAGGCTTCTAAGAAGGTGAAGGTTGTGCTGTCTGGGGAAGGCGCGGACGAGATTTTCGGCGGGTATAATATTTATCTTGAGCCAAAGGCTCTCAGATGGAGCCGGTGGATTCCCCTTGGAGTGAGAGAGAGAATCGCGAGCGCGGCCACACGCCTCCCCAAGCACATGAAGGGCAGGAATTATCTGATTCGCGCCGCGCGCCCCTTAAGCGACAGGTATATCGGAAACGCTTATATTTTTACGGCAGAGGAAAGAAAGCGGCTGCTTAAAAGGAGGAAGGACGGCTTAGAGCCTAAGGATTTGCTTAAGAAGGAGTATGACAAGATGAGAGGGCTTCCGGATTCTGACCAGATGCAGGCATTGGATTTGGTGTACTGGCTTCCGGGGGATATTCTTTTGAAGGCGGATAAGATGAGTATGGCTCACTCCCTTGAGGTGCGGGTGCCGTTTCTGGACAAGGATGTGTTCGAGGTGGCGCGACGGATTCCCCATTCCTTAAAGACCAAGAAGTATACCACCAAATATGTGCTGCGCAAGGTGGCGGACGAGTATCTTCCAGAGCAGGTGGCAAAAAAGAAGAAGTTGGGCTTCCCCATTCCAATCCGCAACTGGTTCAGGGAGGAGGACTGGTATCAGCAGATTAAGACAGCGTTTACCGGAGAGACGGCGGCAAAATACTTCCACACCAAGGGTCTGGTGCGGCTTCTTGACGAGCATCGCAAAGGAAAGGAGGACAACAGCAGAAAGATTTGGACCGTGTACGCGTTTTTGGTATGGCATCAGGTATTTTTTGAGTCAGGATGTTAAGAATATTTCTATTTCCTTAAGAAATATCTAACCTTTCTTTTAGAATTCTGCCATAACATGGACATATTTACCTGTTATCCTAAATACAGCTTCAGAAATCAAAAGGATTTGTCATATTATGCGAGGTATTCCCATATAATTATAATGAGGGATTAGGCAGTCCTTTTGGTATGAATAGGATAGGAGGTATTACAATGCAGCAGAAAAAGGAATCGAACCACACAGAAGTAATCTCAATAGAAGAATACCTTACAAAGAGAAAAAGACTCAGGAATTTGGACAAAAGCCAGAGATGGGGAGGAATTCCTGAGGAGAACCACGCATTGGTTCTGGTGTCCTGTCTCGTGGGTAATTAGGCAGACTTAAGGTCTACATACGAGGCATGATATCGGTGGAATCATAGATATGAGAAGAAAGGGCAGGCGATTGCGGGAAAGCCTGCCTTTTGAATTGTCAGGAATTTTCGTTATCCTTTTCATTCGGTTTTTTGCCGGCCAGCCGGTACACCAGTGTAAATGCATAGAGCAGCACCGGAAGGATGATGGTGCAGGCGATGGAGGCTTTCAGAAGCCCTTTTGTGGCGGAATGGTCAATGAGGGCGAACACCAGGGTAAGGGCGTACATGGCGAATAGCAGAAATGCGCCCAAAGCCGCCAAAAACCGTTTGATTTTGTGAGATTTTTTATTTTTCATGAGAATCATCCTTTACATCTGAATAAGACTTTAGTATATTATATAAGTGACAGTAAAAAATTGCAATACAAAGGAGTAGTATATATTATGAGCAGTACATTGTTAGAACAGTGGAGAGGCGTGGCTTACGACCAGACGGCAGGCGCGCAGAATCTTCAGAGATTTTGGGACAAATATTTTGAGATTGAGAAGGACATCTATGAGAAGCTTCTTTCCAATCCGGATGAGGAGGTAAAGGGCACCGTAAAAGAACTGGCAGAGAAGTACGGCCAGGATGTGATGACCATGGTTGGCTTCCTGGACGGCATTAACGAGAGCCTGAAAACAGAGAACCCCATTGAGACTATGGAGGAGGATACGGTGGTGAGCCTTGGCTTTGACAAGGAGAAGCTGTATAAGAATATGGTGGCTGCAAAGGCGGACTGGCTCTACAACCTTCCACAGTGGGATGCAATCTATTCTGAGGAGGAGAGAAAGAAGCTTTATAAAGAGCAGAAGGAGTCCGGCACTATCCGTAAGGAGAAGAAGATTGGGCGAAATGAGCCATGCCCCTGCGGTTCTGGGAAGAAATATAAGAAATGCTGCGGAAAATAGGATTGACAAAGAGAAATCCCGTGCTATAATATTTGATATGAAAATATTCAACGCGTTGACGAGACGAGTAGACTGGGAAAGGGATGGCAGAGAGAGAAGCCAAGGGCTGAAAGCTTCTTATTCCGGAACCTTTGCGAAAACTACCTCTGAGTGGCTGCAAAACAGTCCGGTGATTCCGTTATCATCATGAATGAAGTGGCTTCGGTGTATTTGCCGGAGTAATTAGGGTGGAACCGCGAGAATATCGTCCCTTACAGTGGAAAAGGCTGTAAGGGGCGTTTTTTATGCGCAGACGGTGCAGATGAAATATGCCGCTAAGGCGGGAAGGAGGCTTAAGCCAGATTATGAGTCAGAAGAATGAGTGGAAGCCTTATGAGCATAAGGTGCAGTACTATGAGACTGACCAGATGGGAATCGTCCATCATTCCAATTATATCCGTTGGTTTGAAGAAGCGCGGACGGATTACATGGAAAAGATGGGTATGGGATATGACCAGATGGAGGCGCGGGGCATCTTAAGTCCGGTGCTTTCTGTGGAGGCGGACTATCACCAGATGGTCCGGTTTGGCGAGACGGTGACAATCGAGACGTTTATCAAGGAATACAACGGGATTCGGCTGACCGTGGGCTACGAGGTGATTGACCAGGAGAAGCAAAGGCTTTGCTGTCGGGGAACGACCAAGCATTGCTTTCTGGATCGGGAAGGAAAGTTTTTGTCTCTGAAACAGGCGTGTATTGAATATCATCAGATGTTTGTACAGGGACTTGAAGATCATAAGGATAAATAAACCAGGGAGGTATGAGACGATGAAAATTACATTGAAGGACGGTTCCGTCAAGGAATACGAGGGCAGCAGGTCTGTTCTTGATATTGCTAAGGATATCAGCGAAGGGCTTGCCAGAGCAGCCACCAGCGCTAAGGTGAACGGCGATATCGTGGATTTGAGGAGGGAGATTTCAGAGGACTGTGAGCTTGAGCTTCTGACCTTTGACTCTGATGAGGGGAAGGGCGCGTTCTGGCACACCACCTCCCATATCATGGCTCAGGCTGTGAAGCGCCTGTATCCGGAGACGAAGCTGGCAATCGGGCCGTCTATTGACAACGGCTTTTACTATGACCTTGACCGCGAGACTCCGTTTGTGGCAGAGGACTTGGAGAAGATCGAGGCAGAGATGAAGAAGATTGTAAAAGAAGATCTGTCCATTGAGAGATTTACCAAGTCCAGGGAGGACGCTATTGCATATTTTAAGGAAAACGGGGAGCCTTACAAGGTGGAATTGGTTGAGGATCTTCCTGAGGGTGAGGAGATCAGCTTTTATCGGCAGGGCGAGTTTGTGGATTTGTGCGCGGGGCCTCACCTTATGTCTACCAAGAATGTCAAGGCAGTAAAGCTTACAAGCCTTGCGGGCGCATATTGGCGCGGCAGCGAAAAGAATAAGATGCTCACCAGAATCTACGGGATTTCCTACCCGAAGAAGGCAGAGCTTGAGGAATATCTTAACAGGCTTGAGGAGGCGAAGAAGCGCGACCACAGGAAGCTTGGACGTGAACTGGGGCTGTTTATGATGTGCGACGAGGGGCCTGGCTTCCCGTTTTTCCTTCCAAAAGGAATGGTGCTTAAGAATACGCTGATGGAGTATTGGAGAGAGCTTCATAAGAGGAACGGTTATGTGGAGATTTCCACGCCGATTATCTTAAGCCGCCATCTGTGGGAGAATTCCGGACATTGGGACCACTATAAGGATAATATGTATACAACGGTGATTGACGAGGAGGATTATGCCGTTAAGCCTATGAACTGTCCGGGAGGGATGCTGGTTTATAAGTCTGAGCCCCGTTCCTATAAGGATCTGCCCCTTAGGGCCGGTGAGATTGGCCTGGTGCACAGGCATGAGAAGTCCGGCGCCCTTCACGGCCTGTTCCGTGTAAGATGCTTTAACCAGGACGACGCCCATATTTTCATGATGCCGGAACAGATTCGTGATGAGATTAAGGGTGTGGCAAGGCTGATTGACGAGGTATACAGCCTGTTTGGCTTCAAGTACCATGTGGAGTTGTCCACGCGTCCTGAGGACAGCATGGGAAGCGACGAGGATTGGGAGATGGCGACAGAAGGTCTTCGCGGCGCGTTAGACGACTTAGGGCTTGACTATGTAGTCAACGAGGGAGACGGCGCGTTCTACGGTCCGAAGATTGATTTCCATCTGGAGGATTCCATCGGAAGAACCTGGCAGTGCGGGACGATTCAGTTGGATATGCAGATGCCTCAGAGATTTGATTTGGAATATACGGGTGCGGATGGAGAGAAGCACAGGCCGATTATGATTCACAGGGTTGCGTTTGGCTCGATTGAACGGTTTATCGGTATCCTGATTGAGCATTTTGCAGGCGCGTTCCCCACCTGGCTTGCGCCGGTGCAGGTGAAGGTGCTGCCGATTTCGGAGAAGCATCTGGATTATGGCAAGAAGGTGCTTAAGGAGTTGGAGGCAGCCGGCATCCGCGCGGAGATTGACGAGAGGGCGGAGAAGATTGGCTATAAGATTCGCGAGGCACAGATGAATAAGATTCCGTATATGCTGGTTGTGGGCGCCAAGGAGGAGGAACAGGAGTTGGTGGCTGTGAGAAGCCGTTTTGCGGGAGATGAAGGACAGAAGGGAATCGCTGAGTTTATTGAGGCTGTGAAGGAGGAAATTGCAAGTAAGAAGCAGCGTTAGGCTTTTGTGCAAAAAAGAGATTTATGATAAAATTAAAGCGTATTTTTTATGAAGATATGCTGTTGATATTTATTGAAGGAAGTGATAAGCTTCTATCAAAGTAGTTTATGAGAGCTCTAAACAACTGAATTTACTAAAAATGTCTTTTTAAGCAAAGGCGCTTATTTACCTGAGGGTGAGTAGGCGCCTTTTTGAATGAAAAAATTTAGTCAGGCGACAGGAGAGAGGATAATATTATGTTATTAAAAGAGACAGGATTAACAGCGCAGGATATCAAAGACAAAGTGGATAAATATATGATTGAGACATATGAAAGATTTGATTTTGTGGCTGAAACAGCTAAGGATATGTATGTTCGGGATGAAAAGGGGGAGGCGTATCTTGATTTTTACGCAGGAATCGCGGTCAATTCACTGGGAAACTGTAATCAGGCGGTTGTTGACGCGGTTCGCGAGCAGGCCGGACAAATCATGCAGACCTTTAATTATCCCTACACGGTTCCCCAGGCGCTTCTTGCAGAGAAAATCTGCACCGCAACAGGCATGGATAAGATTTTCTTCCAAAACAGCGGAACAGAGGCAAATGAAGCGATGATTAAAATGGCGAGAAAGTACGGCGTTGAAAAATATGGTCCCAATAAGTACAATATCGTTACCGCGGCAAATTCGTTTCATGGCAGAACATTTGGGGCGATGAGCGCAACAGGGCAGCCTGACAACGCCTGCCAGATGGGTTTTGGGGATATGACGCCAGGCTTTACCTATGCCAAATACAATCATCTTGACGCGTTTAAAGCTGCCTGCACCGAAAATACGATTGGGATTATGGTTGAGCCGGTTCAGGGGGAAGGCGGAGTCAACCCTGCAACGCCTGAATTTATGAGGGGGCTTCGGGAATTCTGCGATGAGCGCCATATCCTGCTGCTGCTTGACGAGGTGCAGACTGGCTGGTGCAGGACGGGCGCGGTTATGAGCTATATGAATTACGGAATCAAACCGGATATTGTCTCTATGGCGAAGGCCATGGGCGGGGGGATGCCAATCGGCGCCATATGTGCATCGGCAGAGGTGGCCAGGGCATTTACAACAGGCTCCCATGGTACGACGTTTGGAGGACATCCCGTATGCTGCGCGGCGTCCCTTGCGGCGGTCACAGAGCTGTTAGACAAGGATATGGCGGGGAACGCGAAAAAGATGGGAGAGTATTTCATGAAGCTGCTCAAAAAACTTCCCCACATCAAAGAGGTCAGGGGCCAGGGCTTGCTGGTGGGCGTGGAATTTGAGAAGGGCATCGGCAGCGTAGAGGTGAAACATGCCTGCTTTGACAGAAAGCTGCTTATTACTGCAATCGGAGAAAATATTATCCGTATGATACCGCCTCTTATTGTTACCGAGAATGATTGTAAAAAAGCGTTTGCGATTATCGAGGACGCTGTTCGTGAGGTGTATTCTGCCAATATGCTCAAAAAGCCGACTGCTGCTTAAATAAACTATTGACATTTGGCATAATGTGGAATATACTAATACCAACCTGAAAGGTAGGTATTTAGAAAAGAAAGGAGAACCCATTATGCCTGATTACAAATTTGAAACATTACAACTCCATGTAGGCCAGGAGAAGCCTGACCCGACAACCGACGCCCGTGCAGTTCCCATCTATGCGACCACCTCTTATGTGTTCAGAGATTCGGCCCATGCGGCGGCCCGCTTTGGTCTTGCAGACGCCGGCAATATCTACGGCAGACTGACAAACTCCACCCAGGAGGTATTAGAGAAGCGTGTGGCGGCGCTGGAGGGCGCATCGGCGGCGCTGGCTCTTGCCTCCGGTGCGGCGGCGATTACATACACGCTGGAAGCCCTTGGACAGAACGGCGGCCACTTTGTCGCACAGAAGACCATATACGGCGGCAGCTACAACCTGTTGGCACATACGCTTCCGGCATTTGGCATTACAGCCAGCTTCGTGGATATTCATAATCTTGCAGAGGTGGAGGCAGCCATAAGGGACAACACGAGGGGGATTTACATTGAGACGCTTGGCAATCCCAACAGTGATATTCCGGATATTGACGCGTTGGCAGAGCTTGCCCATAAGCATGGCCTGCCGCTGGTGGTAGATAATACCTTCGGTACGCCGTATCTGATCCGCCCCATTGAGCACGGGGCAGATATCGTCGTACATTCAGCCACGAAGTTTCTTGGAGGCCACGGTACAACCCTTGGCGGGATTATTGCAGAGTCCGGCAGATTTAACTGGGCGGCTTCCGGCAGATATCCGGCCATAGCTGAACCTAATCCAAGCTATCACGGCGTATCCTTTGTGGAAGCGGCGGGGCCGGCAGCGTTTGTAACGTATATCCGCGCGATTTTACTTCGGGATACAGGCGCGGTGATTTCCCCGTTTGCGGCATTTCTTCTCCTGCAGGGAATCGAGACTTTGTCCCTGCGGCTGGAACGGCATGTGGCAAATACGGAAAAAGTGGTTGAATTCCTTGCGGTTCATCCCCAGGTTGAGAAGGTCAACCATCCGTCCTTACCGAACCATCCGGAGTATGAACTGTATCAGAGATACTTCCCAAATGGGGGCGGCTCTATCTTCACATTTGAAATCAAGGGCGGTGAAAAAGAAGCCCACAAATTTATTGACAGCTTGAAGATATTCTCGCTGCTTGCCAATGTTGCCGACGTGAAAAGCCTGGTCATCCATCCTGCGACCACGACCCACAGCCAGCTTACAAAGGAAGAACTTAAAGACCAGGGAATCAAGCCTAATACCATCCGGCTTTCTATCGGTACAGAGCATATAGATGATATCATTGCCGATCTGCAGAATGGCTTTGATGCGGTATTAAAATAGGAGGAGGTAATGTTATGTCAAATATTTACACGTCCATCGAGCAGCTAATCGGCAGGACGCCGCTTCTGGAGTTGTCACATATTGAGGAGGCATATGGCCTGAAGGCAAGGCTTCTTGCGAAGCTTGAATACTTGAATCCGGCGGGCTCTGTAAAAGACCGTATCGCAAAAGTGATGATTGAAGAAGCTGAGAAAACAGGAGGCTTAAGACCTGGTTCTGTCATTATCGAGCCAACCTCCGGCAATACCGGTATCGGTCTTGCGGCTGTTGCCGCCGCGAAGGGGTATAGGGTTATCATTGTAATGCCTGAGACAATGTCCGTGGAACGCCGTCAGCTTATGAAAGCCTATGGTGCAGAGCTGGTGCTGACCAAAGGCGCAGAGGGCATGAAAGGCGCCATCGCCAAAGCGAAGGAATTGGCTGATGAGCTTCCCGACAGCTTCCTTGCAGGGCAGTTCGTGAATCCTGCCAATCCAAAGGCACACAGAGAGGGAACCGGACCTGAAATATACGAGGACACGGACGGTAAGGTGGATATCTTTGTGGCGGGCGTAGGAACCGGCGGGACCATAACCGGTGTCGGCGAGTACCTGAAATCAAAGAACCCTGGGGTCAGGATTGTTGCCGTTGAGCCGTCAGCCTCCGCCGTACTTTCCATCGGTGAGGCAGGCTCACATAAGATTCAGGGGATTGGCGCAGGATTTGTCCCCGAAGTCCTGAATACGGCAGTCTATGATGAGATCATACCCGTCTCCGACGAAGACGCATTTGCGGCAGGAAGGCTGATTGGAAGGAAGGAGGGCGTTCTTGTAGGTATCTCCTCCGGCGCGGCTGCATTTGCGGCGGTAAAGCTTGCGAAGCGTCCTGAAAACGAAGGTAAAACAATCGTTGTACTTCTGCCGGACACAGGAGACAGATATCTTTCCACGTCTCTGTTTGCAGAGTAGGAGGGAATCATTATGATGATTTCAACGAAGGGAAGATATGCGCTTCGGGTAATGCTCGATCTAGCAGAGAATTATGGAAATGGTTACATTCCCATGAAAGAAGTAGCCAAAAGACAGAATATCTCATTAAAATATCTGGAAAGGATTCTTCCTGTTCTGACAAAAAACAAGATGCTTGAGGGGTTACAGGGAAAAGGCGGCGGTTACCGCCTGGCGGCAGAGCCAGACAGTTACCGTATCGGTGACATTCTGCGTCTTACGGAGGGGAAGCTTGCACCGGTGGCCTGCCTTAGCTGCGAGACGAATGAATGTGAGCGTGCCTCAAGCTGTAAAACATTGCCCATGTGGACAGAGTTTTACAGGCTTACGAATGAATATTTTGACGGAATCACGTTGGCGGATTTGATGGAAAATCCGCCAGCGTTTCCTACACTTTAGAAGGGTGTCCCATACAAATCATAGGGCGTCACCTGGTACACATAATAATTGAGCCAGTTGGTATAAAGGTTATTAGCGGTTGCCCGCCAGGTAAGCAGCGGCTTATTCATTGGATTGTCATCCGTGTAATAATTCTTCGGAATATCGATAGGCAGACCCTTCTTCAAGTCCCGCTTGTATTCGCCGTCCAGTGTCACGCGGTCATATTCCGGATGCCCCATGACGAAGATCTGGCGTCCCCCCTTGGCCATAGCGAGAAACAGTCCGGCCTCCTCGGATTCAGCCAGTACGGTCAGCCGTTTTTCAGCTCGAATCTTGTCCATGGGCACTTCTGTATGGCGGGAGTGGGGGGCGAGGAATACATCGTCAAAGCCGCGGACCAGAGGAATCTTGCGGTTCATTACCTTGTGCCGGAAGATTCCGAATACCTTGTGGTCTACTGGAACCTTGTCGATTCCGTAATGATAGTAGATTCCTGCCTGGGCGCCCCAACACAGGTGAAGGGTGGAGGTCACATGGGTCTTACTCCATTCCATGATTTCCTTTAATTCCTCCCAGTAGTCCACCTCCTCAAAAGGCATCTGCTCTACCGGCGCGCCGGTGATGATAAAGCCGTCAAACTTTTCTTCTTTTATCTGGTTAAATGTCTGATAAAACTGGTTTAAATGGCTGGTGGGCGTATTCTTGGACTCATGGGTGGATACCGTGACAAAGGACACGTCCACTTGAAGCGGTGTGTTTGACAGTGACCTCAGGATTTGAAGCTCTGTGTCCTCCTTAAGCGGCATCAGGTTTAACAGCCCAATTTTAATCGGACGGATATCCTGGTGGGTAGCACGGTGCTCGTCCATGACGAAAATATTTTCACTCTCCAGTATCTCTTTTACTGGCAGATTATTTTGAACTCTGATTGGCATAGTATGATTCCCCTTTTTTATTTTGTACTGTCTGAACAAGTGTGGCATGGCTTATGTCCATTTGCCTGTGTCTCGCCGTCTGAATGGTAGTAGGTTCCCTCGTCATCCACATAACTCATGGTGTCGTAATATTCTGAACCCGTAGGAAGATTCTTTCTCTCCAGGTGACTGTTCACCAGCATCTGAACAATGTAGTAGAGGACGGCAAATGTAGGAACTCCCATAACCATTCCCACGAATCCAAATAGACCTCCGCCCAGCAGGATTGCAACAATGACCCAGAAGGCGGATAACCCTGTGGAGTTGCCGAGAATCTTTGGTCCCAGGATGTTGCCGTCAAACTGTTGCAGCAGCAGGATGAATATGACAAAATATACGCCTTGAATCGGATTGGCAAGCATAATCAGGATGGTGCTTGGTACTGCGCCGATGTATGGCCCGAAAAATGGGATGATGTTGGTAACGCCTACAATAACGCTGACCAGCATCACATATGGCATCTTCAGGATGTTCAGGCCGATAAAGCATAGAACCCCGATAATTGCGGAATCGATTAATTTGCCGATAATGAAGCCTCCGAAAATCTCGTTGCTCTTGGTGGTCAGATGGAGTACCATATTGGCATGTCTGGCGGAGAGAACCGCGTAAACACACTTCTTTGACTGGCGTACAAAGGTCTCCTTGCTGAACAGGATATAGATGGAGACAATCAACCCGATGACTGCGTTGAATATCTCGCTTACGATGTTCAAAACGCCCACTGTCAGGTTTGACATCAGCTCGTTTGCCTTTGCCATGAGATCCGTGCGCAGCCAGTCCATGAGCATATCCGTGCCTTCTTTGATGGCGGTCTTAATCAGCGTGCTGGTGGTGGAATCATCAAGCTTTACTTCGCTTAACTCAGAAACCAGATCATCTAGCTGCCTTGGCAGGGTAATCACCAGATTGCGGATGCTGGAATATAACTCCGGAATTAACAGGTTGCACAGTGTAACAATCAATACCACCAGTAGTACGACTGCGGCCAGAATCCCGACTGCGCGGGAAACCTTCTCTGCCTGTCCATTCTTCTTAAGCTTTATTTTCAGAATCGGAACCAGATACTTATCAGCCTGTTTTACGATGGGATTGAGAAGGTATGCAAGGACGCAGCCGTAAATCACAGGTTTTAAAACTCCGAATACCTCCTGGAATACCTTGGAAATGTTCGTAAGGCGAAGCAGGGCAAAATAGAAGATAATGCTGGCGGCAATCACCAGGAAAAAAGTCATGCCGCGGCTGAACTGCTGGCGCAGCTTTGACGGGCCTCCCTTGCCGAGACTGGGGCGGCTGAAATAATGTGCCTGCCGTTCTGTCAGCAAGTCCATATCTGCCTGATCAGATGAATCGTTTTTGTTTTTTTTGGTGCTCATGTTATTACCTCTCATCTTTGCGGATAATATCATTATACTATCGGGGTATATTTGCGTCAATCACAAAAACGGGATATAAAAAAGACGAGCAAAAAGCAATGGCTTCTTACTCGTCTTTTTTTGCAGCTATTTGCAGCCGCAGGTAAACGTCGCACACTCTGTCTGCTCACAGTGGCAGGCGCTGCTTCCCTCCACGCTGATTTTTCCTGCATGGCACTTGCAGTCGTCATTGTACGTGCAGTCAGTAGCTTTACAGTCAATGGTACTTGTAGGGGACGCCTCGCCGGTCACATTGCTGTATGAATCGCCTTTGCGCTCCTCAAAGCTGTCACAGCAGGTTTCCTCGGCACGCTTGGCAGAGTTACCGCCTACTACGATTCCGTCAAGGTCACAGTAGAAATTCTTGTTGTGGGTACATGTCTGTACAGTACATCTTAATTCTGGCATAATCTTTCCTCCTAATATTCAAACATGGATATCAAGACTTATTATGCCCGTTTTTTCTTTTTTTATAAAAAATTATTTTAGATAATTCTTCGCATATTCGATAAAAATCTTCATAGCCGGCGACATGTCCGAAGATGAAGCAACCGCCATTCCAAGCCTGCGAAGGGCGTATGGCTTAAGAGGACGCGCCTCGAAGTTTCCGGTCTTTCCCCGAAGGATTAATTCCGGCAGAATACTAATACCAAGATTGTGCTCAACCATGGACAGGATAGAGTAGTCATTGTGGGACGTATATTTAATGTCTGGCGTTACGCCTGCGGTCTTAAGAATCCGGTGGACGTCGTTCAAATAGGTGTAATCGGATACCACGAAAGCAGAGCTTTCAAATAATTCAATGGGAACCTCGTCATATGCGGCAAGAGGATGGCCTTTCGGCATCACCGCAAGCATCGGGTCGTCATACAGGTGGATAAAATGATAAGAAGAACTGTTCTGATAGCTGGTAAATGCGATATCCACCTTATGGTCGCGAATCCAGTCGGAAAGCTCGGCTTCATTTCCCTCCGAGATATCAAAATGGATTCCCGGATATTCTTTCCGGAATGTCTGGATGATTCCGGGAATCCAGTGGATCGAACAACTGGTGTAAGTCCCAATCTTCAATGTCCCTGTACGAACCCCTGTCAGAAAAGAAATCTCCTGGTTTAAGGATTCATTGGCGGCAAGGAGATACCGGATGGCGGGAAGGAGAGCAACTCCCTCCTTAGTCAGCGATACTCCCTGGTGCCCTTTGTGGAACAGAGGAAATCCAACTTCTTTTTCGAGAGATTTCATCATCTGGGTAATACCCGCCTGTGTGTAACCCAGTTCTTCTCCTGCCTTCGTATAACTGCCGGAATCGACTACTGCAAGGAACACATTCCATTTTCTAAGCCCCATGGCTTTTTATTCCCTTCTAAATCTAAAATCTTATAAAAATTACAGCTTGAATAATCCAAGTCCGCTTGCGACAGAGCTGATTAATATGATGATCAGGAAAAGCGGCGCAACCCATTTAATCATAACGTTGAACATGCCTTCTGCCTTGAAGGTCCCGTCTGTCTCTTTTACCTCGTCGGCAATGGCCTTTGGCTTGATGATGAAGCCTACAAAGATACAGGTAAAGAGGGCGACGATAGGCATCAGTACGCTGTTGCTTGTAAAGTCCATGATGTCAAGGATGGACATGCCGTTCCAGCTTATGAAGCCCAGAGGTCCGAACCCAAGGGAGGACGGAATTCCCATAACCAGAGCCAGTATTGCCACAAAAATACCGGTAAACCGGCGTTTCCATCCGAATTTATCCATGAATACGGAAACAATAGTTTCCATCAGGGAAATTGCGGAGGTCAGGGCCGCGAAGAACACCAGCAGGAAGAAAATGGTTCCAATAAAGCCGCCGAATTTCATGCTTGCAAATACCTTCGGAAGCGTCATGAACATAAGTCCGGGGCCGGCGTTTAAGGCAGAACGGTCACCCCCTGAAAATGCGAATACTGCGGGGATGATCATCAATCCGGCAAGGAATGCGATTCCTGTGTCGAACAGCTCGATCTGTCGGACAGAGCTTTCAAGGCTGTCGCTTTTCTTCATATAAGAACCGTAAGTAATCATGATACCCATGGCAAGAGACATGGAGTAAAAAAGCTGTCCCATTGCCGCCAGAATCGTTTTCACGGATACATCCGCCATATGAGGCTTGATGTAGTAAATCAGCCCTTCCATAGAGCCTTTAAGCGTCAGCCCGTACACGGAAATAATAATGGTAAGCACGACTAAGATTGGCATCATAATCTTGCTGACCTTCTCGATTCCTTTTTCTACGCCGCAAAGTACGACGATGGCCGTAAACGCCAAAAAGAGAAAGAACCAGCCAATAGGTTCGCCTGTGCCGCTTATGAAGTCTGTAAAATAAGTATCTCCGGCGGAGTTTTTCACTCCTCCTGTGATGAATACGGTAAAATATTTCACCACCCATCCGCCGATGACGGAATAGTAAGGGAAGATGATGACCGGAACAATGACGGCAAGAATCCCCAAAAAGTTAAAACGCTTGTCTAATGACTGGAATGCGCCGATGGCGCTTAAGCCTGTCTTTCGTCCCAGTGCGATCTCTGCAATCATCAGTGTAAAACCAAAGGTGACTGCGAGAATCAGATAAATCAGAAGGAACGTGCCTCCGCCGTACTGGGCGGCAAGGTAGGGGAACCTCCAGATATTGCCGAGTCCGACTGCTGAACCTGCGGCGGCAAGAACGAACCCAAGCTTGTTAGAAAAATTACTTCTGTCTTTCATGTAATAACCTCCTCAATCTACATTTCATTCCCAAAACAGATTATGCTCTATTATTACATGAACGGACAATATTTTCAAGAATATTTTTTAAACAGGGAAAATAACATTTAAAACAGAAAAAACCACATTTTAAGCAGGAACTGTTGATTCTTTTTCAGAACGGGGTAAAATATGCTCATAGAAAAGAGATGGCCATCTTGAAATTGTAGTGAGAAAAAGAGAAAAAGAGCGAGGGATAACAAATGGAAGAAAAGAAAAAGGGATTTTCGGTATCTCTTACGACACAGATTTTGATTGCGACGGTTGGCGGTATTCTGTTTGGCACCATCATTGGGCCGTGGGCGGCGAATCTGAAATTTATAGGTGATATTTTTATCCGGCTGATCCAGATGTCTGTTGTACTTCTGGTTATGTCCGCAGTAGCGGCGGCTGTGGGAAGCGGCGACGGACAGGACGTAGGAAAGATGGGCTTCCACACCTTTAAGTGGATTATTGCGTTTACCGTAATTTCCGCAGGCTTCGGCGTGGCGCTGTCAATGCTGTTTAAGCCAGGTGTGGGAATCGAGATTGCAAGCGCAGAGGATGTGGCAAATGCAGCGGTAGAATCTGCCTCCCTGCAGGAAACGCTGTTGGGCTTTGTACCCACCAACATTATCGGCTCTATGGCTGAGAGCGCAATGGTTCCATGTATCGTGTTCTCACTGTTCTTCGGCGTGGCCATGGGTGCATACACAAAACAGAGTGGAAACCGCAACATGGTAGAGTGGGTGACAGGTCTTAATACTATTATCACCAACATTATTAAGACGGTTATGCATATAGCGCCAATTGGTATCTTCTGCCTGCTGGCAAATGTGGCCGGTTCAACAGGGCTTAAGGTTATCATCCCGATGATGAAGTTCTTGGGCGTGCTTTTGATTGGCGATGCAATACAGTTCTTGCTGTTCGGGCCGTTTACAGCAGCGATGTGTAAGGTCAATCCGGCTAAGATGCCGAAGAAATTTGCCAAGATGTCCATTATGGCTGTGACCACCACCTCCGGCGCAATCTGTCTTCCGACCAAGATGGAGGATGCCGTGACTAAATTTGGTATCAGCCGTAAGGTGGCCGACTTTACCGGACCGATTACCATGTCCATGAATAGCTGCGGCGCTGCACAGTGCTATGTAGCGGCAATCTTTTTCATGGCGCAGTCTACGGGTATCCAGATGACGGTTTACCAGATGGGAATGGCGATTCTTCTGTCCTGCCTGATGTGTATGGGAACCATCTCTGTGCCTGGCGGCTCTGTGATTGTGTACACCTTCCTGGCGTCTTCACTGGGACTGCCGCTGGAGAGTATCGCGGTGCTGATTGGTATTGACTGGTTCGCGGGAATGTTCCGTACACTGATGAACGTAGACGTGGATGTTATGGTTGGTATGCTGGTTGCAAGCAAACTGGGCGAGCTGGACCGCGACGTGTACAATGAGAAGAAGGAAGTCTCATATAATTAAGGTTTCAAATTACTATTTGAACATACATAACTCTCTTAAGGGGTCGAAAGATTCCAGGAAAGGGTCTCCGGATATTTAGGGATAGCCGGAGGCCCTTTTTGTGCCGTAAACGTTAGTATTACAGATTCTATGCTGGACATTGTGGCTGCGTTCGTGTTAGATTATAAATGACTGATGGTTGTGATGTTTGAGGAGTGTACCGTCATAATGAGGGAGGGCAGGATATGCAGGGAAACAGGCTGGTGTTTGAATTGATTTTGAATATCGCGCTTCTGGTGCTGATTGCAAACTTAATCTCCAAATTCAGAATCATCCAGAAGCTTATCCTTCAGGAAAGGCGAAGCCTTAGAAGCCAGGCGTTTCTGTCGGTCATCTTCGGAGGAATGGTGGTGCTGTCAACCTACACGGGAATTGATATCGGCTCATATAGCTTGAATACACGGGTGATCGGCGCTATGGCGGCAGGACTTTTGGGAGGGCCTATCGTGGGGCTGTATGCGTCTTTAATCGGCGCTATTTATGTATACCTGTTTTCCTCGCCCCAGGCATTTGCCATGGCGTCCGCCTTCTCCACCATGATGTTCGGGCTTTTAGGCGGCGGCTTCTATCCCTATTTTCAGAGGGGCAAATGGAAATACCAGGATTTGTTTCTTTTGGCCTGTTTTGCGGAGGTGTGCGACATGGTGTGCCTTCTTCGGTTTACCGTTCCGGTGCAGATGGCGCTGAATACGATTCTGGAGATTTCGCTTCCCATGATTCTTTTGAATGCCAGCGGAATCCTGATTTTCATTTCCAGCTTTAATCATGTGTTTATCCAGCAGGATATTGAGCGAAGCCGCCAACTGCAGCAGGCTTCAGGACTTGTGCGCAAATGCCTGCCGCTGCTTGTAAATGGGATTGAGGACAGTGGAAATATGGAGAAATTTGCCGAAACCATACTGGAGGAGACGGACTGGGCGGGGGTCATCATCGCAAACAGGAGTGAGATTATAGCGTGCAGGCAGAAGGAGGCAGAGAAGGATTTTCAGATAGGAGAGGAGATACCTGAAATTGGGGTACGGGTGATAGCTTCAGGAAGGATGGAAACCATGTCCCAGGTGCCGATTGCGAGTCCGTGGTACGAGTGGATGAAGGAATATTCTTTGATTGCTGCGCCTTTTATGATACGGGACCAGGCGGCAGGGTGCCTTATCGTCTGGGTGAAAAAACAGTGGGTGTTTCGCAAAAGCGAGCTAGAGCTTCACCAGCATCTGGTGGATTTAAGCTCATATCAGCTTGCGCTCTTTGAGCTTGAACGGCAGAAGGATATGAGGCAGAAGGCAGAGTTCAAGGCATTGCAGTTCCAGGTGAATCCCCATTTCTTGTTTAATGCCTTGAATACGGTTTCCTGTGTCTGTCGGGAGAATCCAAATCGGGCGAGAGAGCTTTTGATTATTCTCGCCAATTATTTCCGATATAATCTGAACAGTGAGGCGTATATGGTTCCTTTTGAGGAGGAGATGGAGCATGTACGTGACTATCTTGAGCTTGAGAAGGCAAGATTTGAGGAGAAGCTTATTATTACCTATGATGTTCCAGAGGAGATAGAGCTTGAGATACCCACTCTGATTCTTCAGCCTATTGTGGAAAATGCCGTGCGTTATGGAATAAATCGGGAGGGAAGGCGGATTGTAAAAATTTGTGCCGGGAAGGAAACCAAGGGATGCAGGGTGCGCATCTGTGACGAGGGGAAAGGAATGCCGGACGAGGTTCTTAAGAAGCTGATGAACGGGCAGCCGATTGGAAACAGTGTAGGGCTTAGCAACGTGCATAAGCGGATGAAAAGTATCTACGGGGAGGATAACGGACTTCGGATTACCAGTTCAAAAGAGGGGACTTGCGTAGAGCTTTGTTTTACGGCTGAGTTTGGAGTCAGGGGATAATAAGCTAATACTTTACAGGAGGGAGGAAGGGAAAATGAGAATCGCAGTAATCGACGATGAGAGGCCGGCAAGGAGTGAATTGAAGCACCAGTTATCCGAGCTTCTGCCGGACGCGCAGATTGACGAGGGGGAGAGTGGCGCGCAGGCGCTTGAGATGGCGGGAGAGACAGGTTATGATTTATTTTTCCTGGATATCAATCTGGGAGATATTAACGGGACGGTGCTTGTGAATGCGCTTAAAAATATGCAGCCGGATATGAAGATCGTGTTTGTGACGGCTTATTCAGAGTATGCCGTGAAAGCATTTGAACTGGAGGTAGAGGATTACATTATGAAGCCCTTTGACAAGAGACGGCTTCAAAAGATGCTGAAAAAATGCAAAGCGAAGAAAGCAGAAAAAGTTTTGGAGGGCGTGCGGCGAATTGCAATCAATACGGAGGGGAAGACGATTTTTAAAGAGGTGGAGGACATTGTCTACATAGAGACCTATAACCGAGGGTGTATGATTCATACGGTGGGGGAGGATTATTTTGAGGGAAAGACCATCGGGGAGTTCGAGAAAAGGCTGTGCGATATGGGCTTCTTTCGGAGTCAGAAAAGTTTTCTGGTTAATCTGAGCAAGGTGAAGGAGTTGTTTTTGTGGAAAAATAACAGCTTTGCTATTAAGATGGAGGGGTATGACAAGGAGATCCTTCCGGTGGGGAGGGAGAAGATTAAGGTTTTGCGCCAGTTGCTTGGGGGATGATGAAGCCGTATTTGAATAAAATAATCAAACAGCTATTGACATCACAGAGTACATATGTTAAATTAATACATGCGTGAGGCAAAAAAGAAAGTAGAGTATCCACTCTCACCATAGCACAATCGGGTGACTATCGGTTTGATATTGAGTATTAAGGTCATTATTATTGATGTTATATCGTAATATTGGAAAGCCTGTTATACAGATATGTTAAGTGGATAGTCTGAATTCTATTCACTTATTTTTATTTATATTTTTATGATGGGGGTGCAAGACAATTAGCGATTTAATGATTAACGGGCAGATCAGAGACAAGGAAGTAAGATTAATTGGAGAAAATGGAGAGCAGATAGGAATCATGCCGATTAAAGAGGCAATGAGACTGGCTCAGGAAGCAGAATTAGATCTTGTGAAGATCGCGCCAAAGGCTCAGCCGCCGGTATGCAAGATTATCGATTACGGTAAGTACAGATATGAGCTTGCAAGAAAAGAAAAAGAGGCGAAGAAGAAGCAGAAGACCGTTGAAGTGAAGGAAGTGCGTCTTTCACCCAATATTGACACGAATGACCTGAACACCAAGGTCAACAACGCGAAAAAGTTTATCAGCAAGGGGAACAAGGTAAAGATTACCCTGCGTTTCAGAGGCCGCGAGATGGCGCATGTACAGCAGAGCAAGCATATTCTGGATGATTTTGCAGAACTGCTCAAGGATATTGCCGTCGTGGAGAAACAGCCGAAGCTGGAAGGCCGAAGCATGAGTATGGTTTTAACTGAAAAACGTTAAAAATATATTTACAAATCAAGGAGGAAATAATCATGCCAAAGATCAAGACAAATAGAGCCGCTGCAAAGCGCTTCAAAAAGACAGGTACAGGAAAGTTAAAAAGAAATAAAGCGTACAAGAGCCATATCTTAACTAAGAAGTCTGCAAAGAGAAAGAGGAATCTTAGAAAATCAATCATTACTGATGAAACAAATGTAAAGAACATGAAGAAGGTATTACCGTATCTGTAAGAGACGGAGTAAAGTATTGAAGGAGGAAATAAGACATGGCAAGAATTAAAGGCGGAATGAACGCTAGAAAGAAGCATAACAGAGTTTTAAAATTAGCAAAAGGATATAGGGGTGCACGTTCCAAGCAGTACAGAGTGGCAAAGCAGTCTGTCATGAGAGCGCTTACATCTTCCTATGCGGGAAGAAAGCAGCGCAAGCGCCAGATGCGCCAGTTATGGATCGCGCGTATCAATGCGGCTGCAAGGCTGAACGGACTGTCATACAGCAAGTTCATGCACGGACTTAAGCTGGCTAATGTTGATATGAACAGGAAGATGTTAGCTGAGATGGCGGTCAATGATGCGGCTGGATTTACTGCACTGGCAGAGGCGGCTAAGGCGAAGCTGGCTTAGTCTGAGTTCAAGATTTTTCTGGATTTTGAAAAAAGTTCTTGACATCTGCGGTTTACCGTGGTAAAGTTTCTTTAAACTGTTGAGGGAGAGTGAGTACTGTTAGATATCTGCTTTACAGAGAGCCGCGGATGGTGGGATGCGGCAAGCCAGAGCTATCAGGAATGGACTTCCGAGGGCGAGCTGAAGCGTCTGTGTAGATGATAGTAAGCAAGCCGGAGAGGGTACTCCGTTAAAAAAGTACGCGTATGATGGTACGCATGAGAGGGTATACGAAATATACCAAGCCGGGTGGCACCGCAGGAGTGAATGATGATAATTACTCTTGTCCCTGCAATTATTTATTGTGTGGGATAAGGGTATTTTTTTATGCCCTGTCCCGCTAAACTTCAAAGAGTGAAAGGAGAACAAGACAATGAGTGAACAGAAAATCCCTTACAAAATCTATCTGGAGGAAAGCGAGATGCCAAAGCAATGGTATAATGTGCGTGCAGACATGAAGACTAAGCCTGCGCCGCTATTAAACCCTGCAACGTTAGAGCCAATGACAGCCGATGAGCTTTCCGGCGTGTTCTGCGAGGAATTGGTAAAGCAGGAATTGGATAACGATAACCGTTACATTGATATTCCCCAGGAGATTATAGATTTTTATAAGATGTACCGTCCCGCGCCACTTGTTCGGGCATACTGCCTGGAGGAAAAGCTAAAGACACCGGCGAAGATTTATTATAAATTTGAAGGAAATAACACCAGCGGCAGCCATAAGCTGAATTCTGCCATTGCCCAGGCTTATTATGCAAAGAAGCAGGGGTTAAAGGGCGTAACGACTGAGACGGGAGCCGGACAGTGGGGAACCGCACTTTCCATGGCATGTTCTTACCTGGATTTAGACTGTAAGGTGTTTATGGTAAAATGCTCTTATGAGCAGAAGCCCTTCCGCCGTGAAGTGATGCGCACCTATGGGGCCAGCGTTACGCCGTCGCCATCCATGGAGACAGAGGTTGGAAAGAAGATTCTGGCAGAGCATCCGGGAACGACGGGAAGCCTGGGATGTGCAATCTCAGAGGCAGTAGAGGTTGCGGTAGGCAGCGAGGGATACAGGTACGTACTTGGAAGCGTGTTAAACCAGGTATTGCTGCATCAGTCTATCATTGGTATGGAGACGAAAAGCGCCCTTGATAAATACGGAATCACACCTGATATCATCATCGGATGCGCAGGCGGCGGCTCAAACTTAGGCGGATTGATTTCTCCGTTTATGGGAGAAAAATTAAGAGGCGAGAAGGACTATCATTTTATCGCGGTAGAACCGGCTTCCTGCCCAAGTTTAACCAGAGGCGTCTATGCGTATGATTTCTGTGATACGGGTATGGTGTGTCCATTGGCGAAGATGTATACATTGGGAAGCGGGTTTATTCCTTCCGCCAACCATGCAGGAGGGCTTCGTTATCACGGTATGAGCTCTGTGCTGTCACAGCTCTATGCGGATGGATATATGGAGGCAAGGTCCGTAGAGCAGACGGCAGTTTTCGAGGCTGCTGAGAAGTTTGCAAGGGTGGAGGGAATCCTTCCGGCGCCGGAGAGCAGCCATGCCATCAAGGTGGCCATCGATGAGGCGATGAAGTGCAAGGAAACAGGAGAGGAAAAGACCATTGTGTTCGGACTGACTGGTACAGGATATTTTGATATGGTGGCATATGAGAAGTTCCACAATGGAGAGATGAAGGATTATATTCCTACGGATGAAGATCTCAAGGTTGGGTTCGACGGAATTCCGAGGTTTGAGGGGAATATGGAATAGGAGATTGGCCAGTATATGAAGGTATTAGTTGTAGTAGATATGCAGAACGATTTTATCGACGGAGTATTGGGAACAAAAGAGGCAGCAGCGATTGTGCCTAACGTCGTAGAAAAAATACGGAATTTTGACGGAAGGATACTCTATACCAGGGATACTCATGAAGAAAATTATCTGGAAACCCAGGAGGGAAAGAAGCTTTCGGCAGCGCACTGTATCAGAGGGACGAAGGGGTGGGAGCTGCATCCAAAGATTGAGGCGCTTCGTAAAGAAGAACCAATCGATAAACCGACCTTTGGGAGTACAAAGCTTGCCGGTATGCTAGAGAATATGAATGAGGAATATGAGTCTGAAGGCGGGCTTGAGTCCATTACTTTTGTGGGGCTGTGTACAGATATCTGTGTGATTTCCAATGCCATGATTGCGAAAGCATTTCTTCCGGAGGTACCGATTATTGTAGACGCTTCGTGCTGTGCGGGAGTAACGCCCGAAAGTCATAAGAATGCATTAGAAGCAATGAAAATGTGTCAGATTGCATGTGAAGAATCATAGAAAGATTTCCTGTAACTGTGAGCAAAACGCTTCAGAAATATTGGGCTATGTAATGATTATAAGTTAGAGCCTCAGAAAAGCGTTCTGCTCACAGCCGGAAATCTTGCGTCCATGATAGCTATACAGGATAGTTTAACTGCTTGTCCGTGATATCTGTAAGAACCTCCTTCAGGTATTTTCGTGCAAGATATCTCGCCATAGGCAGGTTCATGTCCAGATAGTTTCCGCAATCCTTCGCACATGCGCCGGGTACGTCTCCCTCAAAATTGGCGATAAAGTTAAACATCTCTGTCATCAAGGGTACGATATCCCTGGATGCATATTCTCCGGCAAGAAGCAGATAGAAGCCTGTCCGGCATCCCATGGGCCCAAAGTAAATGGTCTTATCAGCGTAGACCGCATGATTGCGCAAAAAGGTAGCGGCCAGATGTTCAATGGTGTGCATCTCCGCAGTATTCATGACAGGCTCGTCATTCGGGCTTGTCATACGTATGTCAAATGTAGTAACAGGGCGACCTTCTACCTGGTCAATACGGGAAACATAGAGTCCCGGAACCAGACGCAGATGGTCTATGGTAAAACTTGTAATCTTTTCCATGATAGATAGACTCCTTTTTCTGAATTAGTGTGCTCTTGGGCATACTGATTTATTGTGGTAATAGTTTCTTTGCCAGGTTATTATATCACTTTTATTGTGGTTTTGCTATGAAAATGTGAGTAAATCAGGAATTCTATGTGAGTAAATCAGAAGGGTGCATGGAAGATAAGATTCTTTTCCAGTTACATTCACTGCGTAAGATACGAAGTATATGGATTTCTTTTTGGGATTCTTTCATAATATAGAATATAATAGAGGGTGGAAAAGGCTTTTTATGGATGGCATAGCCTTTATATAAGAGCTGTGTGTTAAAAAATATGCCACCCATATAACCAAGTTTTGAGACATCCTTTTCAAGACGATGTTGAAACCGGTCTGCACATGCAAGACCAAAGCGGTTCTCAATATATTCAGCAATATCCGTAATATCTCGGACTGCTTCATAGGTAAGAAGAATATTATAGCTGTCCACTTCTTCTGCTGTCCCTTAACTCGGCGACCCTTTGAAATGCGTCTGACAGAGGCATCTCTCTGCCCGCTTCCATATCGCAAATCCCATTATCTAACATCCGTAAGAGATAGGTATCTTCAAATTGAGTTTTATCTGTTGTAAGAGATGATGTTAATTTCATTGATATCACTCCAATCAAAAACTGTAATTGTTAATATATTTCTCTAGGGAGAGAGTACCATATATCTGTGTGGATTACAACATTTTTAACAGAACTTCGTAATTTTTGGTAGATTTTACCTGTGTTTACCGTAGACACGACATTTCCGAGAAAATGCCTATGGAAAATATTCGGATATGTGGTATACTATACGAAGTATTCCCAGAGGGAATTTATAATTTCTGAGGAGGCAGAAGATGAAATTATATATTGTAAGACATGGAGAGACACAGTGGAATAAGGCTCGTAAGATTCAGGGGCAGGTGGATATCCCTCTGAACGAGTTTGGCAGGACGCTTGCCAAAAAGACGGCCAAGGGGCTTGCGGACATAAACTTTGACCTGTGTTATACCAGTCCGCTTATAAGGGCAAGGGAAACGGCAGAGCTGATTCTTGCGGGGAGGACGACGCAGATTATCGAAGATGCGCGGTTAGAAGAAATGGCGTTTGGAGAGTATGAAGGGCGTTGCTGTTCTAAAAAAGGATGGGAGCTTCCGGAGGAATTCCGCCGCTTTTTCGATGGCCCAGACCAATATCAGGCGCCTAAAGGCGGGGAGGATTTTGCCCAGGTTAAGAAGCGGACAGGAGAATTTTTATATGAGCTTTGCAAAAAGAAGGAATTTGAGAACAGTAACATCCTTATTGCCACCCATGGGGCGGCGCTGGCAGGGCTTTTGAATAATATTAAGGGGAAATCCCTGGCAGAATATTGGGGGGAAGGCGTACATAAGAACTGTGCCGTTACGGAGGTAGAGGTGGTTGACGGCCAACCCAGAATTATTTCAGAAAATGTGGTTTACTATGACGACGAAGTAGAACCATGGGAGGAATAGAGCGAAACAAAAAACGGAGGAATTGTAAAATGATAAATGATAAGAAAGTATTATTCAGCGGAATGCAGGCGACAGGGAATCTGACCCTTGGCAACTATCTTGGCGCGCTGAAAAATTGGGTGACCCTAAGTGATGAGTATGAGTGTTTTTACAGTGTGGTGGATATGCATTCCATTACGGTCCGCCAGGATCCGGCGGAACTGAGAAAACGTGCAAGAACGCTTCTCACTCTTTATATTGCGGCGGGGCTGGATCCGGAAAAGAACTGTATTTATTATCAGTCCCATGTTTCGGGGCATGCGGAGCTGGCCTGGATCTTAAACTGCTTCACGTATATGGGGGAACTGAATCGCATGACCCAGTTTAAGGATAAGGCGGCAAAGCACGCAGACAACATTAATGCCGGATTATTTACGTACCCGGTTTTGATGGCTGCTGATATTTTATTGTATCAGGCAGATGTGGTTCCTGTGGGAATCGACCAGATGCAGCATTTAGAGCTGACGCGGGATATCGCCATCCGCTTCAACAATATTTATGGTGATGTATTTACAATCCCGGAGGCCTATATTGGAAAAGCAGGAGCCAAGATTATGAGTCTTCAGGATCCGTCTAAAAAGATGTCCAAATCTGATGAGAATCCAAATGGCAGCATCTATCTGATGGACGATCCGGATACCATCATCAGAAAATGTAAACGGGCGGTGACAGATTCGGAAGGATGTGTCCGCTACTGTGATGAGCAGCCGGGCATCAAAAACCTGATTGACATTTACTGCGCCTGCACTGGAAAAACGCCGGCGGAGGTTGAGAACGAATTTGACGGAAAGGGATATGGAGACTTCAAGATGGCTGTGGGTGAGGCTGTTGTGAGTGTATTGAAGCCTCTTCAGGATCATTTTGCGGATCTTACCAGGAATAAAGACTATCTGGATAAGGTGATTAAAGAAAACGCAGAAAAAGCAGCTTATTTTTCCGGCAAGACGTTGAGAAAGGTGCAGAAAAAAGTAGGATTTCCGGAGCGTATCCGGTAAGGAGGGCTTATGAAACTGCTGACATATGAGGTAAACAGTAAAAAACTTGTGGGTGCGCTGAATCAGGAGGAAAGCTGGGTATATCCCATTTCTGCTGCTGGCATGGAGTACCGGGATATGAAAGAGTTAATCAGGGAGATCGGACCGTCAGAGGAGGAAATGTTAGCTTATATTTCCGGCCGTGCGCCCTATGAGGTTTTAGGAGCGGCGCCGTTACAGGATATAAAAGTCCTGTCTCCGATTCCTGTTCCGGATCAGGATATTATCTGTCTGGGTATTAATTATCTGGAACATGCGAAGGAATCAGCAAAGTTTAAAAAGGAAGCGTTTACGAAGCCGGAAAAGGCGGTATACTTCTCAAAACGTGTAAATCGTACCACTGACCCTGACGAGGGGATTCCGGCTCACCAAAAGCTCACAAGCCAGCTGGATTATGAGGTGGAACTTGCGGTGATTCTCAGGAAGGATGCAAAGGATGTGCCCAGAGAAAATGTAAAGGACTATATTTTCGGTTATACCATTCTGAATGATGTCAGCGCCAGGGAGGTTCAGACAGATCACAGGCAATGGTATTTCGGGAAAAGTCTGGATGGGTTCACTCCCCTTGGACCGTGGATTGTAACCAGTGACAGCATTGAATTTCCGCCAAAGCTTAACATTCAGTCAAAAGTCAATGGAGAGCTTCGTCAGAACTCCAATACAGAGATGTTTATCCATGGAATTGATGAAGTGATTTCAGAGTTAAGCCAGGGTATGACCTTAAAGGCGGGAACCATCATCGCCACCGGAACACCTGCAGGTGTGGGAATGGGCTTTGAACCGCCCAGATTCCTGAAAACGGGAGATGTTGTGGAATGTGTCATTGAAGGAATCGGTACGTTGAAGAACACAGTTGTTGAGTAAAGGTTGCCATGAAGGGAACTGCTGCCGTAGCAAACGGCAGTTTCTTTTCATGGCATTTTTGCGCCACAGCATCCACAGAACATTGTGCTAAAAACAGGAGAGGATATATTATGAAAGACATTCGCGAAATGCTTGGCCAGGTGGCCGCAGGAGAGCTTTCAGTGGAGGAGGCCATGCTGGAGTTTAAAAAGGAGCCGTTTACAGAGGCCGGTTTCGATGATTTGGGATTTGCCAAGCTGGATACCCACAGAAAGCTGCGCCAGGGAATTGCGGAAGTGATTTATGGCGCAGGAAAAACGCCGGAGCAGATTGTCGGAATTGTGGAGGCCATGAAAAGGCGGGGCCAGGAAGTGATTTTAATGACCAGGGTGGATGAGGATAAAGCAAAGGCCGTAAAAGGGGGACTTGAAGAGAAATTTTCAGATGGATGCGGTTTCCGGTATTATAAGGACGCACGAATCGGTGTCTGCGGGGAGTTTCCGAAAAAGGATGGGGTTGGAACGGTTGTGGTTGCCACAGGCGGAACCAGCGATATTCCCGTGGCAGAGGAAGCAGCCCTTACAGCGGAGGCCCTGGGAAATCAGGTAGTGAGGCTGTATGATGTGGGGGTAGCCGGGCTTCACCGTCTGGTGTCTCATATGGA
>ERZ808041.406-NODE-406-length-34873-cov-6.880618_pt1 | contig 34873 bp, 34 predicted proteins | sample MGYA00380192_ERZ808041 | MGnify/ENA primary metagenome ERZ808041 (study PRJEB31490, sample SAMN06133412) | mouse gut metagenome | isolation source: Z1_1 | host: mice | place: China: Chengdu | collected 2015-05 ...
CGCAATAAGGACAGGATGTGGCGGCGGTACTTTCATCACAGATCAGCTCCGCTCCGCAGGAAGGGCAGTTATAGGCTTTCATCCCTGCGGCATCCGCGCCCCAGTCACCGCTCAGGCCGGAGGTGTCCCAGCCGTCATCTTCCGCGCCTTTGGTCTGAGCGTCCTCGTGGGCTTTCACGGCCTGTTCTTCTTTCTGCTGGTACAGCACCTCTATCTCGGAGACCTCGTAGGCGCTCCCGCAGTAATCGCACTCCAGTTTCCCGGAGTCCCCGGCAAAGTGTAGCGGGCCTGTGCAGGCCGGACACTGGTAATTTGTTACTTGTGAAGGCATCTTTTATCTCTCCTCCTACTGGTTTATCTTCTTCAGATCAGCTTGGATCCACAGTATTGGCAGGACGAAGCCCATCCGGGCCGTATGACGTTCTCTCCGCCGCAATGGGGGCAGGTAACCGTTTCGTACTGCTCTTTCTGGGCAACTTTGTTAAAGGCTGTCAGCATGATGCGCTTGTTAGGCGTATCAAGACTGATGTTTTCTAAGTATCCTTTTTGGATCATATGGCGTACCTTACGTTCCACGTTCTTTCCGCCAATGGCTCTGGAAAGCTGGTCAAAGGAAATCTCTGGCTCAGGGCTGGCGAAGAAGCATTCCGCCAGCCGATGGGCAAGCCGGCTGGCGCTCTGGCGGCGGACCGGGCCAAGCGTACCCTTCCAGATACATAGGACACCCATTGAAAGCATGAACAGCTCCGCAAGCACACTGCCCAGGTCAAACTCCAGATCCACCTCGAAAACCGATGCCGCAATAATCACGCCCAAAAGTGCGAATGCCGCCATACGGATCAGTTCCCCCGTCCTGTAGCCCAGCCGAACTTTTTCAGTCAGGTAAAGCTCCATATCAAACCTCCTCAATCAAACTGTTCACGACAGGACCCGTAAAAACGAGTCCCGGATGGTGTCTTTTGGATACCGCCCCAGCAGACACTCCTTTTCTTTCCGGATCATCCCGCCAGCCATCTCCGCATGGCCGCCGCCATCTCCATAACCGTGGAGCGCATCACGGACTAAATGCCCCGCATGGACAGCCGGATCCTCCGAGCGGACAGAAAACTTGATCCCATCCTCCCGTTTGGAGAATACCACGGCGACCTCCACCTCCTGCAGCGCCAGGATGAAATCGGAGAGGATCGCAATCAAAGCGTCCGGGCAGGGAAAGGGGACATTGGATATGCCTACCTTGTCGTAGACCTCAATGCTCTCGATGGCCGCGCCATATGCTTTCAGATCGTTGAACTCCATGTTGTTGCGCTCCAGCCGCGCCAGCATTTCCTGGTCACACAGAGGGAACAGGAATGCGAACATTTCAATATCCAGTTCCGTCACGCCCCGCGTAAACTGCAGCGTGTCCATTTTCAGGCCATAGAGCAGGGCAGTCGCCGTGTGCCTGTCCGGCAGGCACGGAAGCTGTTTATAATACTGGGCGATGATCGTGGCGCAGGCCCCAGTGGGGCGGATGTCCTGGTAGCGGTATTCAATTGGCACAAAAATGGGGTGGTGGTCGATGCAGGCCACCTCATCCCCAACAAAATCCGTGATATTCCCACTGTGCTTCTGCGCGTCCACACAGATCACATAGTCTTCCTCGGCCATGTCCGGACGCAGCTGCTCATAGGGGAACATCTGGATCTGGAACGCCTCCAGCATCTTGGACGCGCTCAACTTGTCGATCCTTCCATCGTAGCAGAGGGTAGAGGGGATTTCATGCTGGGCCAGAAGGCGCTGTAAGCCGAAGGCGGAGGCAATGGCGTCCGGGTCTGGGAAATTATGGGTCTGTATGTAGATATGCTTGCCGTGGCATAACGCCGCAAGCTGGTTAAAGTCGTTCATTTTCGCATTCACTCCTATCTATTCAACGGTTGCCGCCGGCCTGTCAGCCCTGACCGTTTTTCCTTTCGTGCGGCAGTGTCAGCTTATCTTTGATAGATTCCCACTCCCGCAAGACGATAGAACGCATCAATCAGTTCATTACCAGCATCGATCGGGGCATATATGGAGCTGCCGTCTGTGAACTCAAATGACGTCCGGTATGTGGTTTCGTCAAGGGCGAATATGTCGTTGTCCGGCGGCTCTTCATACTCTTTCACTCTTGTAACGAGCTGCTTCTCCTTTATGATGCGGAGTATCTCCTCCGCATCGCTCTCTCCGATCCGCTGGTTTTCCACTTCCATGTGAGCGCCATCGAGGTTGAGCGCAGCATCGAATGAAAAGAACCAATCATCTCCTTCTTTTTCGATGGTAAACGAATAGGAAGAGGAATGATCCATACAGCTGCTGTGGACGGAAACAGCCCTGATCTCAATTTTCTCAGCTGCCTCATAGTGCCTGTCGGCAAGCGCATAGAGATAATCGAGCGTCTTATCACCGAACGCGGTTTCTTTGTCTATACTGCTTCCATCAGTGAATGTCATTCCAGAGATGCGCATCGGCGCATCGGATATGTGAAAAAAGTGTATCGGCTCACGGTATTTTCTGAGCCGTTTTATCTCGCCTTCCTCACGAATGATCTCAAGGAATCCTTCTGCATCTTCAGGCGGGATCTGGACGGAACTGAACGATGCGTAATGCTCCTTCCGGCTTCCCACATAGCAGCTTGCAGAAAAGAGCCAGTTCTCGTCTTCCTTTCGCAGTGCAAAAGAATACACGGGGTATCTTTCCATGCCAGAATAAGAGGTATAGAACGAAACAACCTCATCGGCAGTATAGTTTTTGCTTCCGCTGCATCCGAAAAGTCCGGAAAACATCGAGAGGGCTGACACGATAATCATCACTTTACACACATTTTTCTTTTTCATAGTTCACCCCTGAGAGATTAAAACGGTCTGCCGCACTCGGTGCAGAACTTTCCCCTGTTCTCCGCTCCGCAGGAGCAGGTCCAGCTTTCACGAGCGGATTTCGGAGCGGGAACAGGCTGCTGTCCCACCTCCAATTCCTCCTCGCTATAATACCGCTCTACATCGCCCAGTTCCATCCAGCCATAGTCATACCAAAATGTATCCGCCAGCCACGCAAACTGGGAGGAATCCAGATAGCGCAGACGGTAAATCGTATCGTCGCCTCTTCTGTCACCGATCGTCAGGCCGCTGATCTTCTCCGCAAAATCCGCCTTTATGGTCAGAACGCCGTCTTCGAACATATGCTCAAATTCGCCACTCAGCTTCGTGAAATCCGCATCGTAGCACTCGATCTGACACCCGTCCAGATTCATGCCGCGGTAATAGAGTTTCATTTCGCCCGAGGTGTATACGGTTTTCAGGATATGAAAATTATCAAACAGGACTGCGGTTTCCGGATATTGATACACGACCTGATTGCTGTTCTGTCCGCAGGCAGCAAGCCCCAGCATACCCATCAGAATACTTATCGCGGCAAAACCCGGGGTTAATTTCACGGTAGTACCTCCTCATCTAAAATAGCCATACGGCTCCCGCCCCAATTGGGACGGGAGCCGATCCCATACAATTGTTACCCGCTTTTTCCCGCCGCTTTTTGGAGTGACGCAGGACACATACCGCCGTCCGCCGAAGACCCGCGCTACTGGAACTTCATGTTGGTGAGAATGATGTCGGGCATCGTTCCCTGGACGCAGTCCATATTCCGCAGGCCGATGGAAAGGGCGCGGGTGTCGTCAATCTGCGCGATATACTCAATCCATTCGTAGCCGATGTACTTATAGGTGCGGCCGTGGAAGGTGATGCCGCCGATCACGCGGTCTTCGATATCCTGATAGTTTTCGAATTTGTCCTTGTAGTAGTCGAAGTCCTCCACATTGGTTCTTACCTCGAATCTGATGGCGCCCGCACCAAACGCTGTGGGATCGTCGTTTTCCACCAGGCAGCGCGGTCCTTCATCGTACGACCAGCCGGATACCGGGATCTTCGTCATGATCTTGACCTTCACATCGTCTTTTGCAAACTGGGCGATTTCCACGGAGAAGTCCTTCATCTCGGCGTTTGCAGACGCTGCCTTGTTCGCCTCGGCGGCCTCGGCCTTCACGATGTCCAGATACTTTTCTATGGCTTCTGTGCCGGAGAAGCCGCTGGTGTTGTACGCACTCACCGTATAAACGCCCGACTCGTTTTCCTTAAAATTGACGTAGATGAAATGGGAGTCGTCGTCCTCAGAGATCCATTTGTAGTAGCGGTAGTTTGCCTTCATGTGGTCGCTGTACTCTTCCTTGACGAACTGACCTTCCACGCCGAAGTAGGCAACGATATCCTCATAGGTTGCGTCAAAAATATTATTGTTGACCTCGTTCATCCAGACGTAGCCCTTCTGAACCTGCTCCTCGGTCACGATGCCGTCTCCTCCGGAGGCCATCGCATCCGTCGGAGTGAGCGGAGCGCCTTCCGTCGGAACAACTTCCTCCGGCGCATCTTCTCCGATGGCATCCGGCATGGACTTGCCTGCGTCAATCAGCGGCAGATACCAGGTATCATAAAGATCAGGCAAATCCTCCTCGTCCACATCGACCCAATAGGTTCCCCATGGGCGCAGATAGATATCATAGTGGAATTCATCCCCGCTGTTTTCATAATCACCGTCAATGTGGATCATGTCTCCGTAGTCCGCCAGCCCCGGATCAACAATCCAGTCCGCGTGCTTAAGCGCAATATCCGTGAAGAAGCCGCCCTCGGACATCATAGTTCCATATATACTGGTCCCATTGCCACTGAGGCTGACCGATGCGGAAACCATAGGCTCCGATTTTGTGTAGTCCCCATCCCAGAGGATGACGGTGCCCATGCCGTCTGCACCGATGTCAACGGCGCCACAGATATCCCACCAAGCGCCCTCCATACCCTTATCCTCGTAGTAGCCCGAACAGCCCGTCATAATCCACCAGCCGTACCAGTCGCCATTCCACCAGTCGAGCAGCGCGTCTCCGGTCCCGGCAGACTGTGCCGTACCGCTCCCAGCTGATTCCCGGCTGAGTGTGGACGGATCGATGGTGATTTTACCGTTTTTGTCGCCGAACGCCTCCTCAAATGTCACTTCGACCTTGCTGGTCGTATCCGCCAGCACAAAGGCTGTGCGGATCTCAATGGTCGCACCCGGCGCGACATCCATAAATTGATCTTCGATCACCGTGTCGTAGGAGTCGCTGTCCGTAAAGACGGTGGCGACGGCCAGCTCTGCGCCGTTCTGCATCGCTGTTTCAGAGATGGACCAGACATAGGAGCCGCTGTCCTTGCTGTTGTTGGTAAAATCCAGCGTCAGGACCAGCGCGTCGTTTCCATCTGAGTCCTCCATGATGCTGGCCCCCTTGTAGAGCAGCGCATAGTCCCCGATCTGGAGCGAATTGGACTCTTTCGGGTCGTCCTTGCCGCAGGCGGCCAGACTGAGCAGCATCGCCGCCGCAAGCAGGACGCATAATAACCTCGTGCGTTTCATGTCAGGCCCTCCTTAAAAGCCACTGAGTTTGAATGCCACCAGTTCCATTGCGGACTCGTCCGCTCTGTCTTCGGTCATAATGGCAAGGATACTGCCGTCAGCCAGCTTCGCGCCGCCGCAGAACCAGGGATAGTCCGTGCCGAACAGGTCGCCGTCATCCGCCTCGCCGAGATAGGTGCCGTCCTTGGTCCAGAGCACCACCTCACGCATATTTCCGTCCAGGGCTAGATAGCCATTTGCGGTCTGCGTAATAAAGGTAATGCTTCCCAGGCCGCTTCCGTCGGAATCTGCCAAAGTCATTTGCAGCGCACCATTGCTATCATAGACAAACACCTTGTGACCGCTGCCATCCACGGCAGATCCGCAGACATAGATGTGGCTGTCGTCGATCAGCAGATGGCTGAGGATATCCACTTCCTGGAATACCATGGGCTCCGTCTTGAGAGCTCCGCCGGAGAGCGTGATCTTTTCACATTCCGGTCCGGAGAACCAGCTGACGCCCCAGGTCCCGGATGGGTGCATGGTGACGTGATCCGGGCCCTCATAGGACGCCGTCTGTGCGCCGTCCTTCCAGCTGATCAGCGGCTCCGTAAAATTCGCCAGCCAGAGGGTCCCTGTGGTGTCGGCGGAAATATCCTCATATTCCGCGTCCAGTACAATATCCTCCGCAAATTTCAAAGAGGCGCCGTCGTAATCGAAGCGCTTCAATTCTCCGTCCACCAGAAGGTAAGCCTGATCTCCTGTGACAGCAGCTGCGTGATTGAAGGTCTCCTTTGTGATGATGCAGTCTGTGATAGGCAGCCACTGGCTGCTGAGCGTGTGCGTCCCCACCATGACGCTGCGGGGCTGGGCGGAAAAGGGCTCACCCTCCCAGTACCAGGGGCCATCCTCGTTTCCGGTATCCTCCAGATGGATCGTCAGGCCGGAGAGCAGCTTGTCTACACGCTCATCCTCGTACTCGCCGATGATCTCCATAAATACGGTGGCTCCCGCGCCCTCCACCCGGTTCATATACCGCAGGCAGGGGGAGCCCCAATAGTTTCCTTCTGCTTTAAGGCAATCGATCCCGCCGACAGGAGTAAGATTATAGGCATGATCGACTGCATATTCGTACTCATCAAAGCCGTAGCTGGTGAGATAGTCCCGGAAGGAATCCGGATCTTCCACAGAAACGCGGATCTCCGCATCGACAATGCTCCCTTCCTCTCCCTCCTTGGGAAGCGTCAGGATGATCTTGGAGGATGTTTCATCATCATGAAAGTCGTCCTCCTCATAGACCCAGCCGTCCGCCTCATCGTAAGTAAGATCCCACAGATTTGTATGGATCGTTGTTCCGCTTCCCGCTTCCACAGGAGGCTCTGTCTGCTCGGTTCCTTCCGATGTCGAGCTGGGCTCCGGGTTGTCCTTGCCGCAGGCAGTGAGGCTGAACAGCATCAGCGCCGCGAGAAGCAGGCACGATATTTTTGACATGTTTTTCATGGCTATTCTCCTCTCTGTCCTTTCTTATTTTTTGTTGCTGAAAAACGGCGTCAGCAGCTCGGCTACCTTGCTGATGGGCATGGTCTGCAGGATCACCTTGCCGGGTCCCCGGACAACGGTATTGAAAATACCCTCTCCGCCCAGGAGCATGTTCTTTGCGCCCTTGACCGCAACCACATCCATGGTGCAGCTCTCCTCCATAGCCGCCAGGTACCCTGTGCTGACCAGAAGCTCCTGTCCGGCGCTCAGGTCATACTCTGCCGCGTGACCGTCGATCTCAATAAAGGCGATCCCGTTTCCGCTCAGTTTCTGCATGATGAAGCCCTCGCCGCCAAAGATGCCGGAGCCCAGTCTTTTCTGGAAGTGCATGGATAGCTCCACACCCTCCTCGGAGGCAAGAAACGCGCTTTTCTGCACGATCATGGACCGGCCTGCGCTGATCTGCAAGGCCTTGATGGCCCCGGGAAAGCTGGACGCAAAGGCGATGGTTCCGTCCCCGCCCTCTGCGGTGAACTTGTTCTGGAATGCGGAATCACCGGACACCAGCCGCCCCAGCATCTTCTTCATACCGCCTCCGGTGGTGGTTTCCATTTTCATATTTGGGCTCATCCAGCTCATGCTGCCGCTCTCCGTGATCATGGATTCGCCTGGGGACAATTCACATACGACGACCGGCAGATTTTCTCCTAAAATTTCATACTTCTTCATGGTGAAGCTCCTTTCATTTTCGTTGTTTTCTATTGCTCCAAGGTATTCTTATCCGTTGATTGCGCCGCCGCAAAACTCGCAGCAGCCGCTGGCATCCGGTGTGGTGGTCGCCCCGCAGTACGGACAGGTCACCGCCGCCTTGGGTGCTGCGGCCGCGGCCGCTTCCTCCCGCGCCTGCTGCCGGACCTGCAACAGCGCATCCCGGATCTCACAGCCCATTTCCTCATATTGCCGGTATTCCACGCTGGAGCGCACCTCCTCCGCGTTGGAGGTCAGGGAGCCGCCGCCTATTCCGCCGGCTTTAGCCCGGAGACCCCCGCGGGGTCTGCGCATGGCGTCGGGTCCATCCAGCAGTGTTTCCTCATCGTTATCCACTGAGCTGCTGTTGAGCTGGAAGCGGATCTCGCTGAAATAGGGATTGTTGACATTGATCACGATGTAGAAATCGTAGGAATAGGCATACCGTTTGGGATTGAAGCTCTGCCGCTCTCCATCCTTATCCCTGTATTCGATCTCCGTCCTGCGCTCGTCGATGTCCAACTTGCAGCCGGTCACATCGGAGAAGGACAGCACATCCGGATTGGCCTCCTCCCAATTTCTGGCGGAGGTGACCATAAACAGACCCGCATCCTCGTCCAGCAGCACCTTGGTACGCTCACCCAGAGTACGGGTGGTGCGAAAAGAGGATACCTTGGCTTGATTGGCCTCCCGGTAGGCCAGCTGCTCCTGGATCTCCGCCACCGTGCTCTGGCGGCGGTCGCTGAACCAGGGAGAGAGCTTGGCGGCGCAGTTCTTACAGCAGTTCCCATCCTCCAGCTTCCGGTTGCCCAACAACCCGATCTCGCCGCCGCAGATGGCGCATTCCTTTTTCTCAAACAGTTTTCCGAACAGTGCCATAATAATCTACCTCCTCGGTGTACGCCACCTCTTTCCTTTATGGTGTTTACTCCAGGGGGCCATTCTTCGTCTGGATGGCGCCATAGATATACAGGCCGGGCACAAGCAAATTCAGGATCAGGCTGGTAAAGCTGAACTCTCCCCCTGCGACAAGACCGATGATCATAGAGATGATGCTCAAAACGGCAATGATGATGCCCCACTTGATGCAGGCTGCCGCTTTCTGCGGCGCATTGCAGGCACCGATGCCCTTAATGCCCGCGATAAACTGAATGACAGATGCCAGCGTTACAATAATGGAACTGGCATAGAGCAGGCCGGTACCTTCGCCAGTCTCCATGAGCGCCGCAAGGGCACTGATGCCGAGAATGGCGATGATGCCCGCGATGACACCGATGACGCCGCCGATAATCATGAGAACGGAAGTGACCTTCAAAAATTTTTGACCTTTCATGTGTAATATCCTCCTACTGTTTTGTGTTTTGTTAATCGATTTAAGTGTTATGTCTGCTCGTCCAGCAGTCGTAGGGTCAGACTACGGCTTTCCTGCCTCGTTTCATCCCTGGATGTCTCCGTCATCAAAGGGATCTCCGCACTCCGGGCAGAACTTGGGGGGATGGGCGGGGTCCGCCGGCTCCCAGCCGCACTTGTCGCACTTGTACTGGGGTACCCCGGCGGGTTTGGGTTTGCCGCATTCGGCGCAGAACCTGCCTTTGTTCACCGCTCCGCAGGAGCAGGTCCATCCGGCGCTGTCCGCGGGCTTGGACTTGCCGCACTCCGGGCAGAACTTCCCGGTGGCCGTGGCGCCGCAGCTGCATTGCCAGCTCCCGGCGGGGGCGGGCTGAGGCTTACCGCAGCTCTGGCAGAACTTTCCCGTGTTCCCGGCCTGCCCGCAGGCGCAGGTCCACCCGGCGGGGGCCGCAGGAGCAGGGGCGGGCGCGGGGGCCTGCTGCTGCATCTGCTGCTGCTGGCCCATGGCGTACAGGTTCTGGGCGGTCCCGAAGCCTCCGCCGCCGCCCATCATGCCGCCGGCCATGCCCATGCCCATGAACCCGGTCATGGCCCCGGCGGAGTTCCCCGCCGCGGTATTCATAACGTCGATGGTGCCGGTGGTGATCCGGCCCGCCATCATCTGGGGGCTGGAGCCGTAGGACGCCGACTCCTCCATCTCCTGGACCTTCTTCATATCCTCCGGCGACAGGGTGATTGGGTTCATGGAGATGGTGGCGATGGTGATGCCCCGGTCGCCCCAGTTCTCCTGGAGCTCGGCGTTCATGGCCTTTTTCAGCTCTTTCACCTTGGCCGGGATCTGGTCGGGCCGCAGCTCCTGCTCCGCCAGCACCCCCACGGCGGGCTGGAGGGCATCCATGAAGTCCGCCTTCAGCTGGCCGTCGATGAGCTCTCGGGTGCACTCGTCCGCCACGTTGCCGCACAGCCGGGTGTAGAACTGCATGGGATTGGATATCTGGTAAGTATAGACGCCGTTGAAGCGCAGGCTCACCGTCCGGCTCATGTTGATCTCCCGGTTGACCACCCGGAAGATGATGGGGGTGGGAGTGCCGAACTTGTTGTTCAGGATCTCCTTGGTGTTGAAGTAGTATACCCGCTGATCCATGGGGGCCTCGCCGCCGAAGGTGAACCGCTTACCCACGCTGGCGAAGACCTCCATCAGGTTCTCCTTGTTGAGCCCACCCGCAAAAATGGAGGGCTCCGTGGAGGAATCAAAGGTATACTCTCCGGGCTCGGCGCACAGATCTACGATCTTTCCCTGCTCCACGATCATCATGCACTGGCCGTCCGCCACGGCGATGACCGAGCCGCTGGAGATGATGTTGTCGCTGCCGCGGGTGTTGCTGCTGCGGCCGGAGGTCCGTTTCCGGCCCTTGCGCATCAGCACGTCGGCGGGGAGCGCGTCGCAATAAAAGTATTCCTTCCACTGGTCGGCCAACACGCCGCCCGCACTGCCCAATGCTGCTTTGATAAGTCCCATATTTACCTGCTCCTTTCTTTGTTTGACTCTCGATTTTGCTAAGACTTTGTGGTATAATAAATGTCAAAAGGGGCGGCTTCCGTTCACCGAAGCGGAACCAGAGGCATTGGGGGGAGTGCTACTCCTCGCCCAAAAGGATACCCCCTTCAAGATTCAGTGGAATCTTGAGCAAAGACTATACCCTTCTTTGGCTTTGCCTGTGCCCATAATCTAAGCGATTTTCCCTCTTTTGTCCCCACCCCAAACCCCCAAAAGGGTAGGATAAAAGAAAAAAACCTGATTCCCTTTGCCACTCCAAACTAAAAATGGGTAGGAGGGGCAAGAAAAACAGGTTTCTTTCAAAGCAGGTGGCGGGAACCTCGTGGATGAGATACAACGAAAAGGAAACTGTGATGAAAGTGGTTTTTCATTTTCTGAGGGGAGGTGTCCCCACATGACAAAACAGAATCAAAAGATGGGTCTACTTATAACTGCGATGGTTGTCTGCGCTGTTCTCGCCCGCGTTTTGGGGAAGTTCAATGTTCTTCCCGTTCCGCTGGGCTTAGTCCGCACGATGATCTATATCAGTCTCTATATAGGCTGGGGCTTCTCCGTCAACCGCCGCATTTTGCAGACGCAGGTGCGCCGCTATATGACTGGTGTTTCTTTTCTAGCCGTATTCTGGTTTATTGTACGGTCAATGAAATACTATTTTATCGCTGATCCTGGTGCGATTCGGCAGTTATGGTATTGGTACTATTTCCCTATGCTGTTCATACCACTGTTCTCCGTATTTGTTTCTATGTCCCTGGGCAAGCCAGAAAGCTACCGTCTTCCCAAATGGACAATTCTGTTATATGTCCCCACTCTGCTTTTCCTGCTGCTGGTACTGACAAACGATCTCCATCAGATTGTGTTTTCTTTTCCGGCCGGAAAGGTTTGGAGCGATTCGGATAACGGCTATGAATATGGATATTATCTTGTCATCGGCTGGGAAATTCTCTGTGCGCTGTCTGCTTTTGCGGTTATGCTTGTAAAGTGTCGTTTGGCGCAAAGGAGAAAATATCTGCCGGCGTTTTTGCTGTCCTGCTCCATTGTGTATGCCTTTATTTACGCCAGCGGAGTGGAATGGATGCAGTTGATAGGCGGGGACATTGCAGCGGTGCAGTGCCTGATGTTTACCGGTATACTTGAAAGCTGTATCCAGTGTGGACTGATCCAGACCAACACCGGCTATGACGAGTTGTTTGAAGCTGGAACCTTTGGCGCACAGATTGCCGATAGCAACTATCATATCTGCTATGCCTCCGCAAATTCACCCCAGCTTTCCGAGCAGGCCATGCGTAAAGCGGAGGAGGATACCATAAGTCTTGACAAAAATACACTGTTAAAAAGCCACCCCATTGGGGGCGGCCATGTGTATTGGCAGGAGGATATTACAGACATTACCGCCCTGCTTGAAAAGCTGGAGGAAAACAGAGAGACGATTGCGGAAAGCAATCATTTGGAGCAGGAAAATTACCGTGTTAAGCTAAAGATCAATACTTTGCGGGAGAAAAACCGCCTATATGATCTTTTGCAAGAGGAAACTGCGCATCAAATTGATTTGCTGAATTTCCTGTTTTCCCGGTATAACGTGGAGGATACCCCGGAAAAGCGCCGCAGCCTGCTTGCAAAAATGACCGTAATTGGCGCTTACATAAAACGCAGGGGCAACCTGATATTTATCCGTGAAAAAACAAAGACCACTGATACCACAGAGTTGTCTCTTTGCATGGAGGAATCTTTTGCGAATTTGGACCTGATGGGTGTGGAATGCGGAGTAGATATACCAAAAGGCGCCAAAATCTTCACCCAGGACGCAATTTCAGCCTATGACTTTTTTGAGAAAGTGATGGAAACCGCCATAGATGACCTGCGCTGTGTTTGGCTGAAAGCACGCAGCCTCACCGATTCCATCGTCTTTCGTTTGGAGGTTGAGTGTGAAAGCTCCCTTGCGGATCTTCAGGATACCTGCGAAAGCTGCTCTTTTGAGGATGGCGTATGGCGCTTTGTCCTCCGCATCGGAAAGGCGGGTGAACAGCCATGATGACCTTCTATTTGTCCTCCGAGACGGAACAGTCCGCACTGATGATCTGTCTGTTCTTGTCTCTGATTGTGTGTGTGTTTTATATGTTTGCGTCCCTTGGCAGAGTCAGGAGCAGGCGAAATAGGATTTTGAACGTCGGAGTGTTTATCGCTCTATTGATCCTGCTGTGCATTACTGCGGATGCCTTTGGCAAAAGAACCGAGGGAGTTTCCGTGGATCCTTTACTGCCGCTTCCAATGTGGGCGCTGTGGTGTATTGCAGGTACGGCAGGCGTTCTGTTCCTCTGCCAAACCGCCGTTATGATCCATCGAAAAAGCCGAACGCTCGGTCATAACTCTGTGAAACAGGCGTTGGATACGCTGCCCAATGCGATCTGCTATTTTACTCCGTCAGGTACGCTCAAGCTGTGCAATCTGCAAATGCATCGCCTGTTCCGAATTTTGACACAAAAGGATTTACAGCATTTTAATGAATTGCAGCAAGCTCTTGGGTCATGTGATGGGACAAGCAACGTTCTAAGGCTCCCGGATGAAATGCAAACCTATCTGTTCCCCGACGGAAGGGCTTGGCGCTACTCTCAGACTGAAATAGCAGTGCAGGATGGAACAATTTTTACAGAAGCGATCTTCTCGGATGTGACCGAACTTTACGAAAAGGGGCAGAAGCTCAAGGAACAAACCAAGCAGCTCGAAAAGTTTGCCCGTGACTTAAAGATCCTTTCGGATAATGTACTGGCGCTGACAAAGGAGACGGAGATTCTGTCGGCAAAGACAAAACTACACGATCAAATGGGCGCAGGGATCATCGCTATGCGGCAGATCATACGGCAGGAGCAGGTATCACAGGAGGCCGCAGACAGTCTCCAGTTGTTTCAAAAAGCGGTCAGTGCGATCAAGAGTGATAACGAGTATCCTCTGGAGCGCGGCGAACTTGCAGAATTTCTGCAGGATGCCGACACCATCGGTGTAAAAGTAGAATTGACAGGTGAACTGCCAAAGCAGGAAGATGTGTACCACATATTCGTGATCGCCATGCGGGAATGTCTGACCAACAGCGTCCGTCACGCCGATGCAACAAGACTTTCCGCCATCATAAAGCAAAACGGTGGCACCATTTCCCTGCGTATTACAAATAACGGAAGGCCCCCCGAGAGCGCCATTGTACCCAAAGGCGGATTACTTAACCTCCACCGTCATGTTATAAATTTAGAAGGCTCTATGGAAATACAGTGGTCTCCAGACTTCGTGCTGACCGTTACCATACCCGCAGAAAAGGAGGCGGCAAAATGAAACAGGTGTTAATCGTTGAAGACCAGCGGATGCCCCGCAAATACATGGAGAGGATGATCTCTGACAGCAAAAAATATGCTTTGGCGGCCAGCATAAGCGGTGCGGATATTGCCCTCGCCTATTGCCGGCGGCAGCCCATTGACCTGATCCTAATGGATGTATGTACCGCCGGAAGCAAGGACGGCATCGAGGCCGCCGCCGAAATTAAAGAGGAGTTCCCAAGTATAAAAATCATTGCCGTTACGTCAATGGTGGAGGTCAGCTTTTTGGAAAGGGCTAAAGCTGCAAAGATAGACAGCTTTTGGTATAAGGATTTCAGCCCCGAAGAACTGATTGATGTCATCGACCGCACTATGGCGGGAGAGCACCTTTTTCCGCACGAAACACCGAAAGTTCAGTTAGGGCTTGCCACCAGCACAGATTTGACCGTTAAAGAAATCCAGGTGCTGCGCCTTGTGTGCGACGGCCTGGAGTACAGCGAGATCGCCCAGGCCCTTTGTGTTGCGGAGAGGACTGTGAAGTATCACGTTTCCAACATCCTGCAAAAAACAGGCTACGCCAATAAGACCCGCCTTGCCATAGCGGTCACGGGCAAAAAGTTTATCATTCCAAGTCTCCCGGAAGATTTGGAATCCGATACAACAGAATAACGGTTTCATTTCCCGGTTTCAGAGAAACCGGGAAATTTTTTTGAGGAAATTTCAAAAACCTGCACTTAGGGACAGGGCGCAAAAGGGAGCTTTTCGTTATACTTGTACTGTCAAAGGCCAGATTTTATGGGGGTGGTTTCATGCGCAGGATCGTGATTGATATGCAAAATACCTTGTTTGCCGACGCAGTGGCCGAAGCATTGCGTAACTTTGATTCCGACCTGGAGCCGATTATGAGTGAAAGCCCGGACAAGACCCTGTCACTATGCGAAGCCACGCTTGCAAATGTCCTGATTATGGAGGTTACTGCATACACAGCCTGGGGATTAGAGGAGCGGCTAAAGATCCGCAGCTTATTGCAGAAGACCACTCCGAGCTGCAAAGTCGTATTGGTAGTGGATGAAAACACCGAAAAAAAGCTGGCAGACAGGGTGCGTCAGGCCAAAAAGGATGGCTTGGTGGATAACTTTGTTTACGGCTCTGTTTCTTCCAGCTATCTCTCCGCCGTTATAGACGCACTTTAGGAAAGAGGCCAATGCTAATCAAACTGAACGATGTGAGGAGTATCCCAAAATGAAAAAACTACTTACTATATTTCTTGCAATTATGATGCTGGCAGGTATAGCGGGCTGTGGAGATAAAGCTGCATCTGATCCTGTAACTTTGACCATGTGGCACGTCTATGGGAGCCAGACAGAGTCGCCGTTTAACGTGATGATCGACGAGTTTAACCAGACACGGGGAAAGGAGACAGGTGTTGTTATTTCTGTTGTCTCCGTCACAAACTCGACCGCCATTGATGAAACGCTGATTGCAACTGCCCACAATGAACCGGGCGCAGCTCCCATGCCGGATCTGTTTACCGCATACCCGCGGGTTGCGGAAGAAATTGGTATGGAAAGGCTTTTGGATTGGAGCGAATATCTTTCAGAGGACGAACGTTCGGCTTATGTGGATGAATTCTTAGCAGAAGGCGTCATGGATGAACGGCTGGTAATGCTGCCCATCGCCAAATCGACGGAACTGCTGTTTTTGAATAAGACGCTATTCGACCGTTTCGCCGCAGATGTAGGAGCATCAGAGGAGATGCTTCTACACTTTGAATCCCTCTTTGACTTGTGCTGTCAGTATTATGATTGGTCAAATGGTGTGGAAATGTTCCAGATCAATGATTTCTACCATTACTTTCTCGCTAACATAACTGGATTGGGCGGGCAGTTTATTCGAGGCGGAAAGCTGGATTGTAACAGTGAAGAATTTGAGCGGGTTTATCTTCCCATGGCTCGTGCGGCGATCCATGGAGGACTCTGTGTCGGGAACGGTTATGCCTCTGACCGGTGGAAAACCGCAGAGGTCATCAGCAATATCGGTTCTACGGCAGGAATGCTATATCTGCGAGACTATGTAACCTACGAAAACAACACTACCGAGGATATTGAGACGGCAGTATATCCCTACCCTACGTTCTCTGGTGCTTCACCTGTAGTTGTGCAGAGGGGTACGGGCCTGTTTGCCATGAAAAGCGAAGACCCGCGAAAAAACGAAGCTGCCGCCATTTTTGGAAAATGGATCACGGAGGAAAAGCACAATCTGGACTTTGCTATAAGCTCTGGATACCTTCCGGTTACTGAGGATGCCTTTTCCTCGCTGTTCTCAAATATGAGTATTATTGAGAACAAAAAATTTCATATACTCTATGACGCAGTAGACCAGATGTATGGCTCCTATACCTTCTGTCCTTTGCCACTGTATGACAATTCCGGCAAAACGCAGGAATCCTTTGAGCATGCTATGAAAGGCATATTATTAAAATACCGCAATGACTATGTTAGTCGGGTGGAATACGGGGAAGACCCGGAAACTGTCCTCTCAGAACTCCTTCTTTCCTCACTTGCGGAGATTCGAGACGCCGTAGAGTAATGACAGGAAAAGGGGGACCGCCATGATACTACATCTGAAAGAAATCAAATCTGCGCTGGAGGCAGCTCAAGCGCAGGGGGTCTCCATGCGCCGCCGCCTTATGCTTTATCTTTTTGCCATCATGCTCTTTTTTGCGCTTCTGATTGCTGTGCTGCTGTTTCTGTTCGGCGCAGTTGACCCCATTGGCTCTGAGATGGAGTGGGCATTGACAAATCAGCTTGAAAACTCTGTCAACTTCATTGAGGCGCAGAGCAACGACCAAGCAGCCTATGCGGTTGCATTCTCTCAGCAGCTAACATCAGCAATCAGAGATGAACTTGTTGATTCCGGGATTACTTTTGACCAGCTTCGCAACGCCCCAGATGCCTTAACATCTGTTCAAGACAGCATCTTTGAAGTTGTCTACAATAATATGCAGCTTGCACCTTGCAGCGGGGCATTCTGCTTTTTGAATACCACCGTTAACGATACGCTGCCCAACAAAAGTTATCAGGGGCTATACTTAAAATTTGCGAACCTGAGTGCGGAAAATACGATCCATAATGATGTTTGCCTGTTCCGTGGTTTTTCCTCGATTGCGAGAAAAAACCACATCAATCTCCACAGCACTTGGCAGTTGGAAAACCAAGAAGGATTGTTTCCAGAAATTGATACGCTCATGTCTTCAAAAAGCGAGAACATTTCCAAGGCTTACTCACTTACATCCGTTTATCGGTTGCCCGATACTTGGGAAAATGTGCGTTTACTCTGCGTACCTGTTTTTGACTCCCGTGGAGTTACCATCGGTGTGTGCGGCTTTGAAATCAGCAATCTGTATTTTATGCTTTCCCACAAGACATCGGAGACAGAGCAATCTCATATTTTCTGCGCTCTCCTTAACCGTAGTTCTGATGGCTATGTAGGTCAGATTGCCGGAAACCAATCAGGTTATTTCCCACCAGTGGACAGCGCCTTTACCATTGAAAATAATCCAGACTTGACTATCTTTCATAGCAGCGATATTGAATTCATCGGTAAAGCACAGGATTTGAAGATAGGGACAACCACCCATGTCGTGGCCGTAATGCTCCCCGCTGAAGAATATCAGGCACTTGTAAAGACTGTGCAGCTTAAAATTGCAGCAATTCTGTTTATCACAGCCGTTGCTATTTTGGTTGTTGCTCTCTGGGGCAGCAAAAAATATGTTGCGCCCATTCTGAAAGACCTGGAGCGGATCAAAAACGGCGCAGGCCCAGAGCAGGGACACTCCCGCGTTTTGGAGATTGGAGACCTTTTTGCTTTTCTTGCACAGCAGGATCGGGATCATGAAGCAGCTTTGTCCGCTTTACATCGTGAGAAACTGGAAGCAAAGAGCAGGCAGGAACGTTTGCAAAGTGAGCTGGAGCAGGCCAACAGCGAATATGAGTCGGCTCAGGTGGAAATTGCTCGACTTGCATATTCCAGAAAACAAGAAGTAGATCCAGACGATTTCCAATTTTTCTTGGATGGAATCAGCAAATTCACTCCCACGGAGCGTAAAGTCTTTGAACTGTATCTGGAGGGGAAAAGCGCAAAAGAGATTGTTGCAATTCTCGAAATCACAGAAAACACACTAAAGTTCCATAATAAAAACATCTACAATAAACTTGGGGTTTCGTCTCGAAAGCAGTTGCTCCGCTATGCCGCATTGATGAAACAACAGAGAATAGACGATTCAAAATGACGTTGTCCATGTTTTGAAGTGTGCCTGCAACTGAATCAGATAGAAAATGACTTGCAGTATCTAAATAAGGATACTGCAGGTCATTTGTTCGTACTCGAGGTTATTAAAGAGAGTGTTAACCACACAGAGGCTGTCCGGCTTGTCATGCCGATAAAAGAATTGTTACGGTCGATGTCCTGTTCACAACAGTTTCCTAACACGTCTCACCATTCCCGGCGTAGCGTTTCTGATAGCCTTGGATATACTTGTCCAAGTATTTCAGGTACTTGGCTCCGCCACCCTCAATCGTCTCCAAAATAACGGTGATTCTGCGTCGGCACTCCAATTCCTCACTCTCTGTCAGGATGTGAGTTTCACTGACGCTTGTGCTTTCACGTGGGGCAATAACATCGTTAATAATATCATTAAATAGGTTATTCAGCATGGCCTCTGGCGTGTCAAGTTGCTCTGCGCCCACCGCGCCGGGAGGATCAACCACGATCCAGACATAGCCAATTTTTGGGGAATAAACAATGTCAAAATAGTTCTGGCTATTGATATAGTTCTCAAACGCTTTGAGAATATTATCGAGTTCTTTTCGTACTTCTTCCGTATAAATCATGGCTATACGACCTTTCCTGTTTTCATAGATTTGATCCTGGTAGCGTACCCGGTCTAATCAGTTTAGAATGCACAGATGTCTCTTGCATTATATATTTGCTTAAAATATTAGTCAATAGCTCAACAGTAAGGGCGGATAAGGAGCACGAAAACTTTTATAATAAAAGCATCCTACGCACGGGGGTGCCGCAGCACATGAGCAAGGAAGTGGAATTCTGCAACCGAGACAGGTTCATTGAGCTTGGCCTGACGATTGCCAGCCTGCGAAAAATGCAGGGACTGTCTCAGGAGAAGCTGGCGGAGAAGGCGAAGATCAGCCGATCCCACCTGAGTTCTATTGAGGCCCCCAACATTGTGCGTCCCTTTTCCCTCGAAGTATTATACAACATTGCGGATGCTTTGGGAGTACGACCAGGTGATCTGCTGAATGCCACCCTGCCTCCAACGAAATGAGAACAGCGCTATGCCAACAAGCATGGCGCTGTTTCCGCATCTATGCCGCCTCTCCGCCGTAGAGGTCATGGTTGACTTGGGCGGCGTAGTGGCTCTCTATGGTGACCGGGGCGTTGTATAGCACCGTCAGCAGATACTGCTTCATGTTCCGCACCTGGGTGGTGTTCTCCCGGAGACAGTCGAACACGAAGCGGATATGTTCGGAGTCCAGCTTCAGCAGCCGGGACTTTACCACCGCCTGGGGAAAATCGTTCCCCGCCACCCGGATATTTTTCTTTTTGGAGCAGACCGCCTCCACCATCAGTTCTACCATCTCGTTCAACTGCCCAGCGTCATACGGATGCTCCCGCACAAAATCATCGTAGCAGATGTTCTCACGGATCAGCTCCCGATAGGCGTCCATCTCGCCCTGGCTCATCCCGCTGCTCCTGCTCCGCTTCCTTCCCTTCGCTTCAGTCTGCTGTACCTGCGCAGGCACAGGGGCCGTGAAAGGGGTGGAAGGGAAAGGAAATGATTCCGTACTTTGTGAAGACAGTATTTTGTTTTCTTTTGTTTGTAGGTCTTTATTTATTTGCGTGGTCTTTTCCGTCTGCGTGGAAACCGTGGACGGATTCTCCGTTGTCGGATTTTCCGGCAACGGCTGGGCCGAAGACGGCCCTTCCGGGGGCGGTTCGTGAGAAGCGGGGTACTCCCGGATGATGTACTCATTGGCGCCGAACTTCCCGGCCTTGTCGGTGGTCTGGCGGCGCTGGACATACCCGGCTTTCTCCAATTCCACCACAGCGGCCCGGATGGCATCCTTGCCCTCCAGGCTGATCCGGGCGAGGCCAGCTAAGGTATAATCCCAATCTTCCGGGAGACTAAGCATCAGGGACAGCAAACCCTTTGCCTTGAAGGAGATGGTCTTGTCCCGCAGGTGATAGTTGCTCATGACGGTGTAGTTGTGAGTGCGCTCCACACGAAAAACTGCCATATTTTTTCACTCCAAATTCATAAAAATTGAGGCTGGGAAACAGTGCGATCCTGTTTCCCGGCCTCTTAAAAATTAGTTATAAACGGGGCAGCCATAGCCCCAGATCTCATAATATCCCACGCTGTAGCTGCGCTGGCGGCAGCTATCGCCGGAGTTGCCCTCCACGGTGTAGACCACGCCGTTCTCCACCCGCTCTACGATGCCCACATGGTCAGGAACATCATCTTGGGGGCCGGAGTATCCGCCCGGATCGTCCCAATCGAAAAATATTAAATCTCCAGGGCGCGGCTCATAGCTGCCGTCCTGCCACTGGCCCCTGGCTTTGAACCAATTGGAGCCACCTACACATCCGGCGAACTTTGGAATCACCCCGGCCTCAATATAACCACACTCATTGGCGCACCAGCTCACGAAGCAGGCACACCACTCCACCCGGCTGTTGAAGCCATACCAGCTCCAGTAGGGCTGGCCGCCCACGTTGCCCACCTGGGACAGCGCCACGGCCACGATCTCGCCGCTGGAGCCGTAGAGGAGGCTGTTCCACATCTCCCGGTTCGCCGCCGTCAGCAGCTCGTCCAGAGCGGCGTTCTGCTGATTCGTGAACACATAAAATACCCGCATATCGTCCGGAGTCCGGGGTGTGACCGTGATGGTCAGCACCTTCTCCGTCCAGGCGGGAGTACCGCCCTCGGCGGGATGCTCTATCTCAGCCTCTGCTGTGGTGATCTTGGTCATATCCCAGAACACCGCCCGCAGCTTCTCCACCGTATCCGGGTTCAGGACAGCCACGGACTCTCCGTCTGCCGCCCCGGCAGTTTTGGCGGCGAACACGGCAAACACATCCGCCCAGGACGGCGGGCGGCCCTGGATCTCCACCCGGTCATAGGTTCCCCCGGCCTGGAGCGTGGACAGCGTATCCGCATACTCGCCGTTGATCTGCACGATTGCCGCCGTGGGCGATACCGCGTCCGGGGAACTTCCGTCTGCAAAGAAGATGCCGAAGGGCGAGGCGATGAGCAGACCGATCATGCAGATTACCAGCACCACCACGAGTACCACCCAGCCGCCAGCGGCGATGGCGGCGATCAGTTCCTGCGTGGCCGCAATGGCCGCTTTTATCGCCGTCACGGTGGCCTTTGCTGCGGCCTTGGCCGTGGTCGCCGCCGCCTTTGCCGTGGCGTGTGCGGTCTGTATGGCCCGCTGGGTGGCCTGGGCGGTTTTGACTGTCCGCTGCGCGGTTTTCGCCGTTCGCTGGGCAGTCTTAACGGCCTTTTGGGAGGAGCGTTCCGCAGTCTTGATGGTCTGCTTGGCGGTTCGCTGGGCGGTCTTTCTCCCGGAGCGGGCCGTTTTGACGATCTTCCGCCCACCATCCCGCACAGGCCGGGGATCTGGCTCACCCGGCCCGCGCACAGCCTGGGCCGGGGCGTATCTGCCCTGTCCACCAGTATACCCGCGCCGCATCGGAGCGGGAGAGGCAGTCTCCCCGCCGTTTCCGGCCTGGGGGATGGTATCGTTCCCCACCCACTGGGCCTCCGCCCGTTTGATGGCCGCCGTCCGACCACGTTCTCGCACGAACTCCTGCTTGCCCTGCACAAGAGTCTGGGGCGGCTGCTCCGGCGCAGTGGCGGGCTGGCTCTGGATGTACGCATCTCTGGTTTTAATGGACAGCCGATTAGCTGATTGACCATTACCGCCATGGCTGGAAAAAGGCTCCGCAGTAGTATGGTCGGTGGGCGCACCAGTGGCGGCGTCCCTTGTTCTGACCTGCGGCGCCTCCAATCCGCCCTGTGAGGCAGGCGGCACATCCGGGCGCAAATCATGAACAGCAGGTTCCTTGGTTTTGATCCGCGCCTGTCTCATCCTCTCCCCAGAGGACGGCCCTGTCCCGCCGCTTTCAGTTGGCCCAGCGCCGGCGCCGCCCTCTCTGACGGAGACAGCTTCCCGCGTCTTAATCCGGGGCTGCTCCCGTGCAGGCGGCTCAGAGGGTGCGGGTGGATCTGAGGGGGCCTCCGGGGGCGTGGACGGATCAGGGGTGCGCGGCTCCTCGTCCGGCAGCCGATCCCTGGCGGACTTTTTCTTCTTTAGCAGAGCCTCCACACCGCGCCGGGTCTGATAGGCCCCACGGGCGGCGGTATCCTCGATTCGGTCGCCGCCGTAGTCGCTGGCCTGTCCCCGCTGGGCAGTCTCCCGGAGCTGGCCGCGCAGGCGCTCCGTTCCGTCATCCAGCCCGCGGCGGATAAGTTCTTTGGGCGCCGCTTTGACTTTTTCCTTTAATTTACCTTTCTTTGTTTGCTTTTCTTTGATTTTTTCGATAATTTATCACCTCACTTTGCTTTCTTCGGCATTTTATGTTACACTGTCCCTCGAAGGAGGGATCGTTTATGGAACAGATTCACAGATGCGAATGGGCAGGCCCTGACCAGATATATATTGACTATCACGATAACGAGTGGGGCAAACCGCTCCACGATGATAATAGATTGTTTGAAATGCTGATTCTGGAGGGGATGCAGGCCGGATTGGCGTGGATCACGGTGCTGAAAAAACGGGAAGCCTTTCGTGCTGCCTTTGACAATTTTGATCCTCGGAAGGTTGCGCTTTATGATGATGCGAAGGTTGAGGAACTTATGGCAAATGCGGGGATCATACGCCACCAGGGAAAAATAAACGCCGCCATCGGTAATGCAAAAGCATTCCTTGAGATACAGCAAGAGCATGGCAGTTTTGATGCGTTTATCTGGGCCTATGTCGATCACACACCAATCATCAACGCACCACATAGCCTGTCGGATATTCCAACGTCCACCCCGCTCTCTGACAGGATCAGCAAGGACTTAAAAAAGAGAGGATTCAAGTTCGTGGGGTCAACCATCATCTACGCATTTATGCAGGCTGTGGGGATGGTGGATGACCACATGGTGTGGTGTACCTGGCACACGAATAACAGATAATAGAAGGTAATCCTTATCCGGCGCTTGCTTCACTGAGTTTCGTGGTCATCAGCCTATAGAGCCGGTTTTTCGGGAAGTTGTCCATAAACGGCACGATGGCGCTGCCGCACTTAATGAGGCCCCGCCCGAAATCCACGTTGGTGATATAGCTCAGTTGGTTGTCCGAAATGTTTAGCAGCCGCGCCAGCTCCGCCCGGTCGGTGGCCGCCTGGTTCAGCATGACCAGGAATTCACTGTTGGCCAGCATAGTGCGGGCGGTGTGGGACTGGAGCAGGTCGTCCACGTTCTGGGTGAGGCCAGTGCAGCAGGCTCCGTACTTCCGTACCCGTTTCCAGAGGGTAAACAGAAAGTTTGCGCTGTATTCGTGCTGGAAAAGGAGATAAATCTCGTCAATATAGACCCAAGTGTTCCTGCCCATCTGCCGGTTGCGGATGATGCGGTTAAACACGCTGTCCAGCACCACCAGCATACCAACGGGCAAAAGCTGCTTGCCCAGATCCCGGATGTCGTAGCAGAGGATTCGGGCGTCCGTGTCCACGTTGGTGGGTTTGGCGAAGGTGTTGAGGCTGCCCTCGGTGAACAGCTCGATTGCCAGCGCCACGTCCCGTGCCTCCGGCTCGGACTGGCGGAGCAGCTCGGCGTGGAAGTCCTGGAGGGTGGGGGCCTTGCCCTGGTAACCGCCCTTGATATAGCTGTGGTAGACGCTGGCGGTGCAGCGGTCGATGATGGACTTCTCTTTGGCGGACAGCAGCCAGTCGCCCATGAGCTGCTCACACAGGGACAGCAGGAACTCAGACTTCAGCACCACCGGGTTCTCCCCATCGCCATACCCTTGCTCCATGTCCATGGCATTGATATGGTTGGGCGAGGTGGCGGAGATGCTGATCACCTCGCCGCCCAGACCTTCAATGAGGGGCCGGTACTCGCTTTCAGGATCTATGACGATGATGTCATCGTCCGTGGAGAGCGCCAGATTGACCATCTCCCGCTTGGCGGTGAAGGACTTGCCGGAGCCGGACACGCCCAGGACGAAGCCGTTGCCGTTGAGCAGCTCCTTCCGGTTTGCGATGATGAGGTTTTTGCTGATGACGTTCTGCCCGTAGTACACGCCGCCCTGGTCCCGCACCTCCTGTGCCTTGAAGGGCATCAGCACCGCCAGCGCCTCGGTGGTTAGAGTGCGCAGGGCATCGATCCGCCGCAGGCCCAGGGGCAGGGCTGTCACCAGCCCGTCCGCCTGCTGCCAGTTCAGGGTGGCCAGTTGGCACAGGTGCTTCCGGGCGGCGGACTGGAGGGCGTCCGTGTCGCTGTCCAGCTCCTCCTTGGAGTCCGCCAGATGCACCAGCGTCACCACGGCGAACATCATCCGCTGGTCACGGGTGGTGAGATCGTCCAACATCTCACGGGTCTCCTTCCGCTGCTGCTCCAGATCGTAGGGCACCACAGCGGAGAAGTTGTTGTTGCTGTTCTGCCGCCGCTGCCAGTTGGTGACGTTGGTCTCGACACCGAGAAGCCGGTTTTGCATTTCCCGGACGGCCTCGTCTGTGGGGACAGGGATCACGTCAATGGACAGCATCATGGTGCGGTTGAGGGCCGTCAGCTCGGAGATCATGCTGTCCTTGATGTAGCTGGCGTACTCCTTGAGAAACAGCACCCGGCCATATTTGTTGCCCATGACGAAGTAGTCTTTCCTGAACTCCAGGCTGTCCGGGCAGATGGTGTCCTTGAAGCTGTGGCCCTTCCGCATGAGATCCCGGAGATCCACATGGAACTCCGTCTCCTCGCCGGTGCGGTAGAAGTCGTGCAGCACCCGGAGCCGTTCCACCGCGTCCAGCTCCTCGCTGCGGGCGTCCAGATGGCTCAGACGGGTGGTCACATCCGCCGTCACCCGGTCGAAGAAGGTCCGGGCCTCCTCGATGTTCTTGCGGTGGACGGACAGGGTGATGTACCGCTCCTGCACCACGCTGTTGGAGGAGTCGGTGACCTTATCCATGAGCATGGCGTTGTACTCGGCCCGGTAGCCGTCCAGGTAATCGTCCTGACGGGGCAGCAGGATCTTCTGCTCGAAGTCCTGGCGGTTGAGCCGCTTGTTGTTGATGGTGAGCTTGGTGGTGGAGCCGGTGTCCAGGGCGTTCAGAAGCTCCGAGTAGCCCAGGAACATGGACGTTTTGTCCTCTTTGGATGCGATGGCGTAGTTGATATCCGAGAAGCGGATGGTCTTGGAGAACTTGCTCCCGAACTGAAAAATCCCATCCGGCCAGAGACGGCGGATGGGGATGGCGTCCTGCACGGACTTGGGAAGGACAAACCCCTCCCGATCCTGCTTCAGCGTATTTTGAAGGGTTTTAATCAATCTTCAGTGCCTCCTTTACTGTGGAATGCTCCATCGCCTGGGCGTAGAGGTTCTCCGCCCGGAACACCAGTTTTCTGGGGTACAGCAGCTCCGAGCGGATGACGGCGAGGAGGAATTTTTCAAAGGTCATGCCGTTGTAGGTGAAAAAGCCGCCCAGGGCGAAGGGGAAGGCGGCCAGGACGCAGATCCAGCCGATCTCCCCGCTGCCCACCACGCTGCGCAGGCCGAAGTACAGCCCCACCGCCACCAGCACGGCCAGCAGGGCGAACAGGAACTGCCGCAGGGAAAGCCCGAAGAACAGGCTTTCCTGATAGTCCCGGACTTCTTTGTTGATGCGGACTTCCATGGGTAATCACCTCTTTACACGTTGATTTTTGGATTGTCTGGCATTATACTAAAGTTATCAAATAGAGTTGGGAGAAGCGATAAATGGAATTTACGATCATTGACAAGTCAACTTGGCCGCGAAAAGAATATTTTGAACATTATTTTTCGGATATTCCATGCACCTACAGTATGACAGTCAAACTGGACATTACCAATATAAAAGAGAAGGGTCAAAAACTGTATCCGACCATGCTTTATTTTCTTGCAACTATCGTGAACCGCCACGCTGAATTTCGGACGGCGCTTAATGAACAGGGAGAACTGGGCGTCTACAGTGAAATGGCGCCGTGTTATACGGTATTTCACAACGAAACCAAGACTTTTTCAAACCTATGGACAACCTATAACCAAAATTACGAGGCGTTCTATATGGCGTATGAAGACGATATCCGGCGTTATGGGGATCGGCTTCAGATGGACGGGAAGCCTAACGTACCCGCCAACACCTTCCCTGTCTCCATGATTCCGTGGGCGACATTTGAGGGATTTAATTTGAACCTGCAAAAAGGATACTGCTATTTGACGCCCATCTTTACCATGGGAAAGTATTACGAAGAAAACGGTTGTGTTACGCTCCCCCTGGCAATTCAGGTTCACCACGCTGTTTGTGATGGATTCCATGTCTGCCGGTTTATCAACGAATTACAGGAATTGATCAACGCTTGATATAAATCGGCAGACAGACCGTTGCAAGGTCCGTCTGCTTATGGTAAGATGCCACAAACTACTCAGAGGAGGTTGTGGCAATGATGTTTATGATTTTAGGTATAGGACTTTTCCTGCTGCCCATCCTGTTCCGTCTGGCCCTGAAGCTCCGCTTGGGCATCCCCATGCTCTACGCAGTATTGATGCTCACGGTATTCCACGGCTGGTATCAGGCCCACACGGCCCTGGCGGACGGCATCTTCTTCGCCATGGCCGGCCTTGCCGCCCTATCCTGGGTGGTGACGCTGCTCCGCTGTCTCTGGGATCTGCTGGAGGACTGGCGGGAGGAACGAGCGATGGCGGATCTGCTGGCCTATCGTGTCCGGCAGGCCAGGGCCGCTGGCGAGTACGTCATCGATACCGAGGGCCTGTGGTAAGCGTTATCCCAGCCCCATCAGCTCCCGAATGAGCCGGTCGCTCATTTTGATGCAGCCCACCAAGACAAGCATATTGAAGATCAATTCGCCTACATAGTTCCACACGATGGTGGCCGCCGCCAGGGTATCGTCCGCGATGGCGGGCGGCGTGGATGCGAACGCCGAGAAGATCACACAGGCCAAAACAATGATACAGCCCTCCAGACAGATGGCGGCATAGCTTTTCAAAAAGGCGATGCCGATACTGCTGGAGGGCTGTCCTGCGAAGCTGGCCATGGGGATGGGTGCGATGGCAGTGGCGAGGTAGAGCTTGAAAAACCGGGAATAAACCGTTAAAATCATGATAAGGGACAGCACCCAAATGAACAGGGACCCCAGCAGGGTGATGGCCCACAGGGGGATGCTCTCCAGAAAGCCCACGTCCTCGATGATGGTCACCATCTCGCTGGGCAGGGTGGTGTCGGTCAGCGCCGACAGCCCGGAGGCGTCCATGATGGTGGAGATCATGCCCTGTGCCACTTTGAAAAGCGCCGTCATCAGTTCCATACCGTGGGTCACCGCCGCCTGGGCCAGCACAAAACGGATGAAGCACTTGAATACCATTTCGGGCTTCTTTAATTCGGTAAAGCTCGAACACGTTTTTACAATGCCCATGACGAAAAACAGCACCAACAGGGCGCAGCCGATGGCTTGGAGGGCACCGTTGATGCCCTGGATGACCGTCCAGACACCGCCGCCCTTGAAGTTTTCCGGGGTGGTACTGAGGAGCTGCCAGATCTCTGCCAGCTTCCCGTTCCAGGTCCCAAGGGCGGAGTTGAGGTTATCCACGATCCAGTTTCCGCTTCCCAATCAAATCACCTCCTGCGGGAAACGAGTGGGGAGGGCGCAGCCGCGCCCTCCACCTGTCGTAGCACTCAACCGCCAGTGATGAGGGTGAGGATCTCCTTAGTAAAGGTAATGACAATGCCGCCCGCGATGGTCAGCATACCGTTGGCCCGCTGGGAGGGGTCGTGGCTCTTGAGGGACAGGCCCAGCTGGAGGATGCCGAAGCCCAGCAGGATCAGGCCGATGGCCCGGATCAGGGAAAAGATGAAGTCGCTCAGGTTCTCCACGATCTGCAGGGGATCGTCCGCGGCGAAGGCAGGGACGATCATGACGGCCATGGACAGCACCAGACAGGCGAAGACGGCGTAGGCCCGCTTGGCGCGGCGCTCAATCTTCTTCTGGCGCTCCAGGGTGTTCAGGGGCTTCTGGGACTTCTGGAAAATCTTCATAGGTTTCAATCTCCTTTTCTTCGTCAGATGGTTCGGTTTCCAGGGCGAACAGCGGTTCCCCCTGGAATTTCAGTTCAGGCTTCTCCTGATGGTGGATGTAGGGCGGCCCGCCGCCGTCTATGGTATAGCGGATGGCCGGGTGTTCGGTCAGCTCATACTTCAGGTCCATTACCGGCTTGGCTCCCCGGATGAACAGGATGGCGTAACGGTTGTCCAGCCCCCGCACTTCATCTGGGGTCAACAATTCGCGGCCACTCATTTGAAAATTGGTGGAGTACGAGCCGGATTTTCCTTTGGTCTGGCCATGGGTTTTCGTGTCAATCGTGGCTTTCCCAAGGGCCTCGGAGATGTATTTGTGGGTTGACGCTTCGTTGCCGCCCAGGTACAGAATTGTGTCACTATTGCCCGGAATTGTCTCCCAACTATCCTTATATAACTCTTTGATCTGCGCCATATTCTGAATGATCACACTGGCGGAAATGTTGCGGGAACGCATCGTGGCCAGCTCACGGGTGAAGCCTGGGAGGGGCATGGCGGCGAACTCGTCCAGCACGAAGTGGACATGGCAGGGCAAGGCCCCGTGGTGGATCTGGTCGGCGCTGTAGTAGAGGGCCTGGAACGCCTGGGAGTAGAGCAGGCTCACCAAAAAGTTAAACGTCTGGTCATTATCCGGTATGACGGCGTAGAGCGCGCACTTCTGCTCCCCCAGGGTGTAGAGATCCATATCGTCCCGGTCGGTGATGGCCTTGATCTGGGGCAGATTGAAGGGGGCCAGCCGGACGGCGGTGGACACGAGGATCGACTTTGAGGTCTTGCCGGCGGCCATTTTAAAGACCTTGTACTGCCTCACCGCCACGCTGTCGGGTTTCTCCCGTTCTATGGATTGGAAGAGCAGATCCAGGGGCGAGATGTATTCCTCATCCTCCTCCTTCACCTCGGCGTACTCCAGCACCCGCATCACCATGGAGAAGTTCTGTTCATACTCCGGGGCCTCCTGCCACAGCATGAGGATGATGGCCTGCAGCAGTGCCGTTTCCGCTTTCGTCCAAAACGGGTCACTTTCATGGCTGCCCTTGGGCGTGGTGGCTTGGATGAGATTGTTCACCAGCCGCAGGGCGTCTTTCTCGTCCCGGATGTAGCGGAAGGGGTTGTATCCGTCCGACTCCTCCAGGTTGACGAGGTTCAGCACCCGGATGTCGTAGCCCTGGCTCTTGAGGTAACCGCCCGTGGCCAGCAGGACTTCCGACTTGGGATCTGTGATCACATAGTTGGTGTTGGCCTCCAAAATATTCGGCTTGACGTAGCTTCTCGTCTTGGCCGCGCCGGAGCCGCCGATGACCAGCACGTTGAGGGAGCGGCGGTGCTTGTGGGTGTCCAGCCCCAGACGGACGTTTTTGGTCAGCAGCTTGTTCTTCTTCTGAGCGAACATGGCATTAACCTGCCGGGGGGAGGCCCAAGCGGCGGAGCCGTGTTCCTCGCCATCTCTCGTCCGGCCCTGCTGGTCGGCATAGAGACAGATCCCCATGATGTAGGCCCCGGTGCAAAGCAGGATGGTCACCAGACTATGCTCCGTCCAGTGGATACGGAAGGGGTGTTCCATCGCCGCCGTCAGGTTAGTGATGATCTCCGGCAGGCCACCGCCCAGGGATTGGGCGATGAGCAGCGCCGCCCAGACCACAAAAATGTATAAGAACAGGTACACCGCGATACTGCCAGCTTGTTTCTTCAGTATTTCTTCACCTCCATGACGAGAGGGGAACTCCGGCCATCCCGGAATCCCCCTCTCGCCTTTATTTTCCGTTGATCATTACGCACGGAACGCCAATTTTTTGCGCGTAGTCCAGTGTGTTTTTTGTTCCTCCGCGCTCTCCGTTAAAAACGGCGATCACCAGCCCGGCGTGGCGGCACATCCATTCATTTCTGGCCTGATAGGACGCATAGGAGAAGCTGGGGCAGATGGTCCGCGCCAGATCCGCCTGTGCCAGTACACTTTGGAACCGATCTGTCCATCCGCCGCCCCAATGCAGGCCGAAGCCGGGATGGGGTAGAGCGCAGATCAGCTTCAGATGCTCGTCCTGCGCTCTCAGCCGCAGAACAATTTCTGCGGCAACGATATCCGCCCCCCTCGCCATGCCTGATATAAATGTGGTAAACTGTTTGTCTATCGCCTTTTGAATCTCCATTTCCAACATTTTTGCCATCTGCCGTTCCGATATAGCCAGCTTTTCCGGGCGATGCCCGGTGAAACAGCAGCGGTGTTTCCGCAATTCTTTTTCGTCCATGAATAGCGCCTCCTCTATGGTGTAGACTATATCATTATCTAATGCACTCGTCTATACCGTGGAGGGGATAAGCCGCTAATATCTAATCATTACATTAGATACTGGAGGCAGGAGATATGGTGCGCTTGAATGTTTTGGAACTGCTGGAGCGGCAGGGCCACACAAAATACTGGCTCTACAAACAGCTTGGAATGAGCTATCAGAATTTCAACAAAATGGTCAATAACGAGACGCAGTCTATTAAACTGGAGCGCATTGAGACGCTCTGTATGTTGCTGCACTGTACGCCCAATGACTTGTTTGCCATCGATTGGGAGCAGCCGGACGCAGGGGAAAACTGATCACCTCTGTTTGGCCTGTGTCTTGGTCTTGGATCTGGCCGGAGCGGACGGTCTCCTCATCTGTACCCGATACCCTTGGAGCCGCGCCTCAATGGAGGGACGCTCACTCGTCCCCCTCGTAGTGCCGCTCTCTTTGAGTATAGAGGAGCTGATTTTTATAACGGGCGAGTCTCGTTCCGACCGAGAACCGTTTTTTTCCTTGTTCTCCTGACGCTGGGTCACAGGGGCCTCCTGGCGGCCCTGCTCTGCCGACCGCTGGGACACCTCCCGCCTGGGCTGGGACGGCCTCACAGGGGCCTCCTGGGGCCTGACAGCCGCTTTCTCTCGCCGCTCCTGGGGCGGACGCTCCTGCCGCTTGTCCTTGGGCCGCGCCGGGGCCTGCTGTTCCTGCCGCCTGACCTGCACCTGCTCCGGGGCCGACCGCTCCTGGGCTTGGCGTGACCGCTGGAACACCTCATGTCCCTTCTGGAGCGGTTTGGCGGGCCTGCGCTCCGGCTCCGGGGGCAGCGTGTACAGGATGCGCTCAAAAATGGCGTTGGCCCGATCCAGCTCCGTCACCGGCAGGATCACGTCCATCAGCTTGCCCCGGTCATCCTTATCTTTGATCACCGAGAACAACAGCTTGTGCTTTTTCGCCAGCTTTTGAAACTGCTTGTACTGCAGGGGCGTCATGGGGAACCGCCTCAGATCCCGCGTCTCCTTCAGCATCTTGCCCATGTTGACTTTGCCGGAGAGGGTCTTGCGGTTATGCGCCAGCGCCATGGTCAGCGCCAGCAGGTTCTTCAGGGCCGAGCCGGACAGCCGCACCGCCACCTCCGTGCCGGAGAGCATCATGCGTACCATCTGGTCAGCGGCCTCACCGCCTCCTACGTTCATCGTTCTTCACCTCGCTTTCACGTTCTTCGATTTTGTCAATGTCATGTTCCATCTGGGGCAGCCTGCTCTGGATCTCACGGCAGAGGGCCAGCTTTTTCCGCTCCGCACGGATCTGCCGGTTGACCTCCGCCACCTGTTCATAAATTTCCGCCTTTTCCACCGTCAGCCGTTCCCTGGGGATATGGCACTCCTCCAGCACAGCCACCGCCTCCAGGTAGCGGGCGTACTCCGCCTCCATCCCGGACAGGCCGTCCTCGTACAGCGCCTTGGCGGGGGCCAGGGCCTCCACATCCGCCAGGGCCGCATACAGCTTCCGGCGTTTCTTCTTCCGCACGTTGAGGATGGTCCGCTGCTTCATCAGATTGGCCAGCGTTTCCTCTGTGCGGGCCTGGAGCGCCGCCACATCACTCTGGGTGGCGATGTCATTCTCTCGGAGAAAGTCAAACTGCTCCCGATATCGCTCGAACTTCATCACCTCCTGCCGGAGCTGGGGCATCATCCGGGGCGGATACTGCCGCTGCCCGATCTTGCCCAGGACGTAGAGGTAGTGGACATATAGCGCCATAATTCCGGTATATTTCGGATATTTTTTGAAGGGCTTGTACTGCTGTCGGTAAATGACGGCGGGCCTGCGTCCGGCCTCGATGTCCTCCAGGCCGCTCTGGATGGCAGCCCGGATGCCGTCCTCGGTGAACAGCGCATTTTTCCGGCCTGGGTACATGAACCGATCCTGGCCCCGCAGGCGGAAGCCCAGGCGATTCCCGTGACTGATCTCCCAGCCTTTGTGTTCCATGAGCATGAAGAAGTGGCCCAGGTCGTTGGCGTCCTGGATGGCCGTCCGCAGGTCCGCCTCCAGCATAGTGCGGAAGGTGGGCTGACCCTTGGACTGGCGCAGCCATTCGATATAGCTGACCGCCCTGCGGTCGCTGCCCTCCATAATGACCGACAGGCCATGCTCCCGGCACAGCCGGTCCGAGGTCGCCCGGATCTGCTGGTAATAGCTCTGGGCGTTGCTGTGGTATTTCTCCCCGGTGTCGGCGTTGACGGAATTGAAAACCAGGTGGGCGTGGATATGCTCCTTATCCACATGGACGCCGATCACCGCCTCATACCCCGGCAGATGCTCTTTCGCAAATTCCGTGGCGATCTCCAGCGCCTGCTCCGGCGTGACCTCTCCGGGCTTGAAAGACTGGATGATGTGGTAGTACATCACTCCGTCCTCCTTGCCGTAGGCCCGCTTGGTATCCAGCATCTGGCGGCACTCCCGGCCTGGGTCACAGTTGAGGTGGGCGGTGAGGACGCGCTCCTCGGTCTTGTCCCCATTGAGGACGTAATTGATGCCGATGTCCAGACGGCCCTTCCGGGCCAGTATCTTCGTGATGGCCATTATTTTTTTGCGATCCGGTACATCAGCTCGTAGACCTGATCCAGCAGGAACAGCCCCCGCTTAGCATCCTCTGCCTTGGCAATGCCGGCGTTGACGCTGCGGGCGATCTGGTTGATATTGTTGCCGATGTGATGGATCTCCGTCCGCAGTTCCTTGATTTCCTGGGAGGGGCGGGCTTTGATCTCTGCGCCTTGGATCAGGCGGCGCATATAGGCCGTCTTGGAGAGCCCACAGCGGCGGGCGCAGCTCTCCAGGCGTTCTTTTTCCTCTTGGGAGAGCCGCAGGCATATCTCGTATTTCTTGCACATCAACGCTCCTTTCCTCGGCAGCATCGCCGATCTTCCGCCCGCAGGCGGCATAGGGGACAGGGGATTTCCCCTGCAAGCGCGCAAAAGATATCTTTGCGCTATGCTTGCGCCATCGCCGCCCCTGGCGGCGATGGCCTCGGCCCCGCCGTTGGCGGGGCTGTGTTCTAAGCGGTAGGGTGATTGTAATTGGCGGGCGGCGCCCGCTCTCTTGAAGGGAAAACCATCACCGCTCCCGCTGGCTCCGGGGCTGCCGGAGCTTCAGATCGTAGTGATCCACCGGCACATCCCGTAGGTCAAGGCTGTGTTTGTCGGAAACATAGCACGAATATCGGGCGAAGTTGAAGCCCTGGCAGTCCACCAGGATACCGTCCCTGCGGCTCCGGGTGGTCACCAGCAGGCAGCGGGTCACCCCCTTGTCATAGCCTGTGAGGTTCTTATTTGGAATAAGGAAGGGCATATCTCGCAGCAAATTGGCGGAAAAGTCCCGAAACTGCTGGCCTGTCAGTTGGAGTATCTTGACTACCTCCACCTGGATGGGCTGCATGGCCTTGTCCTCCATCAGTTCTTGGGCATGGCTGGCCTTGAAGTAGAAACAGCCGTTGATCGTGGATTGTGGCAAATTCTTACCTCCCATTGGGTGTAATACATTCACCCTGTTTTCTATAAAAAGAGAGGCAAGGTGAATTGTTGTCACCTTGTCCTCTACCGTTCCGGGGATTTCTTGTGTTTGAGTCTCCGCTGCCGTGCCTCGTCCAGCCCCGGCGCGTCATATCGGGCCAGCTCTTTCATGAGAGCCTCCGCCTGCTTCTGAACAGCGGCATTGTCGGAAAATGTGGCGCCGAATCCGGCCACAGCCAGCGCCATCTGATCCGCGCCGCGCTTTCCCTCTTTCTGGAGGGACTTGACGATCTCCGCGATCTGCCCGCTGTGGATCTCGTCATCCGTGGGGAGCGGGTAGCACTCATGCAGCAGAGTACAGTATTGGGCGGCGATCCTGCCCGGTGTGGCAGAGGGAAACCAGGGATTATCCCACTCCGCAAAGGGAACCACGGACAGCAGTTGCCGGCCACCGTCTGCCTGCTCCCATACTCGCACCCGCTCAAAGCCTATCTCACGAGAGACACGGGAGAGGATATCCATGACCATGGGATCGTCCCGGAGCCGTTCCGACCGGGTGAAGTCGGTGACGAGGTAGTTCTCTCCGTGACGCACATGGAGGATGTCGGTGGCGCTCATGCCGTCCGCACTCTCCAGGCCCAGGGTCAGGCGGGCGGGAGGCTGTCCGTCCGGGCCGGGTTCCACGGCCTCGCTATTGTAGGGGGCACTCCGCAGTTCATCAAACCGGGCCTTGGCTGCTTCAAAAGAGGGGAAATGCTCCAGCTCACTGCGTTCCGCAGCGTTGTCCGCCCAGGTTTTCAAATCAGCGATGATGTAAAAGCCCCACCCGGCAGCGGCGTC